>BNJU01001758.1_pt1 | contig 92935 bp, 78 predicted proteins | sample 8539281 | NCBI WGS metagenome assembly BNJU01 (sample SAMD00202456, study PRJDB9452) | human saliva metagenome | isolation source: human saliva | place: Japan
TGATTCTGCGTTCCAGTCAGCTCGTCCTTGATAGTCTTCAGTTCTGTTATCAGAGCCCTTTGTCACATGCTGATAGTCCTCTTCTCGCTCCAAGTAAGCAATGTTCTTGTCGATATACTGTTGGATAATAGATAGTCCTTCAGTACTGAAGATGCGTTCATACTGCGCTTTGATTGCTGCGAAATCATCGTGGACTTCAGCAATAGGAACCTGTTGGTATCGCTCGGAGATACGGCGTATTTCCTCCTTCATACCATCGTTCAAGCCTTTGAGAATAAGTGTTCTTTCTGTCGACCTACGTAGTTCGTGCAGTTGTTCCTCCAGGTCTTCTATCTCTCTAAGCCACGTTTCGTTCTTCTCACACTGTCGTATGATTATCTCAATATCGTTAGATAGTCTTGCCTCCTCGGAAGCCTTTAGAACGATATTACTTTCATATATATTCACCACTTGAATACGCTTGATTTGATCGTTCAAGTACTTCATCATGTACAGTGCCGTGTCCTGATTAATGCGCGAGATGCGTGCTGATACCGATGAAAACTGTCGACTGGCTGCCTTCAAGTCTTGCGAATCATTCCCTATCTGTTCAATCTCTTGATAGATGCTGTCAATGTCCTTCTGCTCCGCATCTGATAATCTGTTTCGGATGGAGGTAAGGGTAGACAGGCGGCGATGGAGGTCGTCTTTCCCCAATTGGAGTTGCATTTTCTCCGCTCGTTTCTGCTTGATATAAACGAAGATAATCATACCAATAACGACGAGTACAGCCAACAGGACGAGCAGAACCAAGCGTGGATTGGGCACCTTATCATTGAAAGTAACCCATTGTGCAGACGTCTCTTTCCCTACTTGAAGAGCCATCACGCCGAGGTCGGAACCTATATATAACGACTGACCCTGTACGAATCCAGCCTGCGCATTGAAGTGTATATCGTTGTAGAACGTACCACAGTCCACCAGTTTCTGCCCTTGTCTGATGGCATACTTATGTATTCCTGCCTCGGAGATGGTATAAAGGATGCTGTCATTGATGCAGTACATTCGGGTACAACCATCCGTTTGGAGCGAGTCAGAACCCAGTATTTCCAGTTGGTGATTAGTAAGGAGTGTGATGCGATTCGGGCGTTTGCTACACGTGATTATGCCATTGATAAAACTCTTATTCGTGGTGTTCTTGATGGGACTAAACGCTTCGCCGTTGCCCACAAAGACGCCATGATTCAAGGTAGTGATGTATATTTTGTCGCCAGCTGGCGATGGTTGATAAAAAGAAGTGATGTATTTTCCCATTCATCGACTTTACTGTGTCGACCTTACCCGTTTCCATATCAATGCGAGCAGATAGTCTTGTACACCCAACAAAACCTTTCTCTTTGTTGGTTGCAGTGCCATAGATGTGATGCGCGTCTTGGTTTGCATTAACACTTTCGGGCGTGCGAAGACTTGGTTGAGGAGATAGTTTTTATCTGCCGTAGCCTACCATGCAGCTGGTTACTCATTGCGGTAATGAGACATCATCACCAAAGGCTTGCATTTCCACAGGCTGCTCGCCCTCCTTAAAGTCGTATATCTTCGTAGCCTCTTTCTCGTTCCCTTGTTGGCGGAAGAGCTCCCGTTTATCATTAAGATACAGGCGTTTGTCGCCCGTCTTACATGCTGCTGCGATAGAGGCATTGGCTGTGAAAATGCCAAGATGATGTGGATGCGCCATACCTCACTCTTTCCTAAGAGCACGGAAAACCCTTTACCATCATTGGGGATTGCCATTTCGTGCGCATTTGTGGGTATTCGTGGTGGAGTGGGGCACTGATAAACCGCTTAAGATCGTCGGACAGCAGAACACTTGACGATGTGATGAAGTAATAGATGCGTCCTACTTTATAGAAAGAAAGCACTGCTTGCGGTATAGCGTGTTGCTCCTCATGCTGACCATCAAGCCTTTCAACCAAGAGTTTACCATTCGCAAGCGCATAAAGGCGATTATCGTACACCTCAAGATGGCGTATATATTCACCTTGATGGCGCACTTTCACCTTATTATTATATAGGTCTAAGGCTGCAATTCCAGCTTGCGTTGCCGCAAAAAGCCACCTGCCTCCAGCGTGCGACAGATTATTTACGACGAAAGGCGTTACCCCTTGTTCCGTCTTCTTACTACTTTTTGGATAGATGGGAGTCAACTCCTTTGTTGTGCTTGAAGCTGTGGTAGAGTAGAGCCCTTGTGAGGTTGCGAGATAGATAGTGCCTTTTACTTGTTCAATATCGTATGGTGAATATTCGTCTCCCTTGTTCGGAAGAGTGAAGGTAGCCTGATGAACCAACGAATCTTGGGCTATGTTCCATAGTTGCAAACCCGCATTTCGAGCTGCAATCCATATCTGGTTAGTGTTTTGAAGATTGCGTTCAATATCGTATATACGGTCTAGCCAGTGTAATAACACGTCTTGTCTGTCCTTTCACATGCCACACTATTCCCGTCTCAGCCCCTATCCAGTAGCCGTCGCGGTCAACTGATAGCATTGTGAGAGAGCCATCGTAATGGTATTCTTGCTCTGATAATGAGCGTGTAGTGGTTGCTTCTTCACAACCAGTAACGGCGATTAGGAACAATGAACAGAGCCATGTCATCAGTACATAACCCCCGTTTAGTATAGTTATCGTTTGTCGTCATTATTCTAAACTTTGCCCACAAAGATACTTATTTCTATCTTTATATCCACCAGTTTGGGCTTTTCTTTAATTCAAAATTCAAAGTTCACAATTCAAAATTATGATTAGGTAGAGTTGACGAGTGGACTGGTTGACAAGTAAACGAGTTGTTTGTTCTGTGGAAACAATCATTATCTACGCCTCTCCATTACGGGAGAGGGACGGGATGAGCTACGATTAGGGACAGACGTCCTCGTTCGTCCGCTCTGAACATTCCACCTTACATTACAAGCAGCCTCCACATATGCAGGGATAGACGAGGGCGTCTGTCCCGTACGTTTGTGTCATCCTCAATCGAAAATACCAATCCTAACTGACTTCCGTTAGGCGCTCCTCCCCTTTGGGAGGCTGGATGGGTTTTCCGGACAGAGGGCGTCTGTCCCTACTTTGTGGCATCCCTCTGAATAGAAAAGAAACCTATTCTAACTGAGCTATCATTAGGTGCGCCTCCCCTTTGGGAGGCTGGGTGGGTTTCCAGCCGAGGCGTCTGTCCCCGTCAGTTAGTATTATCATTAATTAAAGGAACGCCCTCTTCGCTTTGAAGAGGGCGTTTCCTTGCAATGAAAAGGGCGTCTCTTCACATCGAAGAAACGCCCTCTTTGTTTGTTGATAGAAGTTTCCACTCACCTTTCTGTTGGGAGAAGGCTGAAAGTGAGGCTTTCTTTTTGGTGACAGCCGAGGGCGTCTGTTCCTACAGATTCCCTATTTTTCAAATAGAGCTAATAACTTGTCTGCTCGTCAACTCGTCCTTTCGTCAACTCGAACTAATCATAATTTTGAATTATGAATTATGAATTTTGAATTAAACAAGGGCTACACTTTTTGGTGGATTCTTACGTTCCTGCTCTGTTAAGAAGCCCGAACGATAAGCATAAAGAAGCTCTTTGAGTGCTTCAATCTGTAGCTTTAGTTCTGTTCCTTTATCCGTATCTTGCACACGAAGACGGTGTTGATTCATCTCTACAATTTGTATGGTAGAAACGATGTCAGTACCTCGCTTAATAGCATCCTCCGCTGAGGTGAATGGCTCGTGTTGTACAAGTTGGAAGCCACGAGAGTGATAGACGAGAGTGTAACCAGCAATACCAGTCTCCTTATGATAGGCTTGTGAGAATCCACCATCAATCACCATCAACTTACCGTTAGCCTTGATTGGGTTCTCACCCTTCACTACATGTACCGGAACATGCCCATTGATGATATGGCGGTTGGGCTTGGGTACGTCGAACTCGTCCATTATCATGTCCGCAATCTGCTCGTTATCACGCATGCTGAAGTAATATCCCTTCTCCTCGTGATGAGTCTCTTTTTCGGTTAAGAAGTAGCGTTCGAAGGTTGCCATCTTTGACTTATCGAAGAGCGGACTATCAGGTCCACACCACAAGTAAAGGAAGTAGTCGATTGCATCTTGTCGCTCGGTCTCGGTCTGCAATTCATTATTCTGTTGGAAAGCAGTACGTATCTTCATACCGATCTGATAGAGCAGTTCCTTTCCTTTTAACTTCTCTCCGGGAGCGATTTCAACCTCTTTTAGCTTCCCATCAGCCGTCAATGGGATTGAAGCATGATAGAGAAGATTGTGGTTAACGATATTGTACATGCACCCATGACGCAGTAGGGAGCGAATGTGCGAACGTAGCTTCTCACTGCCAGTAAATGAATGGTGAAGACGTTCAATGAGGGCTTGCTCTGCCTCTGTCAACTGGTCGGGATGTTTCGGATCGATGGTTGGGAAATTGCAAGAACGCATCTTATATTCATTGCCATCAACGATGATAGTACCCTTCTTATAGTCTATCACATCAAGAAGACATCGATCATTCATCTTCCAAAGTGGATGCTTCTTGATCAGTTGAGACTCCAGTTTAAACTGGAGAATGCTGATGGCTTTGTGCATTTGAGCCATCAAGGTCATGTTTCGTTCATCGAGTGGATTGTCCTTAGAAACCTTTTGGTTTGAACTCGACACAAGGGTCTTCTCCATAGATGTCCATCGCAAAGGTGGCCAACTGGATGAGGTTAATTCCATAGCCATCTTCGATAGTTGCCATGTTTGCATATCGTAAGGCAATACGGATAACATTGCATATACAGGCATCGTTACCAGCGCATGCTCCCATCCAAAGGATGTCATGGTTGCCCCAAGTAATGTCCCATGTGTGGTAGCGTTTGAGCGTATCCATGACGATATGAGCACCTGGTCCACGGTCGTAAACATCCCCTAAGATGTGCAACTGATCGATGACCAAGCGTTGAATTACCTCACAGATGGCTATGATGAAGTCGTCAGCACGACCAGTTGTGACAATCGTGTGGATGATAGCACTTACATAGTCGGACTTGTCTTTATCGTCCGAGTGCTCGTGAAGAAGCTCTTGGATGATATAAGAAAAGTCCGTTGGCAATGCTTTCCGAACCTTAGAACGAGTGTACTTACTCGATACATCGCGACACACCTCCACGAGTCTATAGATCGTAATATGGTACCAATCGGAGATGTCCCGCTCGGTCTGCTTGACCAGTTCTAACTTCTGTTCTGGATAATAGATAAGCGTGCAGAGCTCTCGTTTCTCGGCGTTCCTTAGGGTGTCACCGAACAACTCGTTGACCTTTCTCTTTATATTACCTGATGCGTTCTTCAGTACGTGTTGGAAGGCTTGATACTCGCCATGTATATCCGCAAGGAAGTGCTCCGTGCCCTTCGGGAGATGTGCGATTGCCTCCAAGTTGATTATCTCCGTTGATGCGTCTGCAATAGTAGGGAACGATTTAGAAAGCAGTTGTAAGTAACGCTCGTCTTGCTTTAGATCATACTGTTTAAGTGTCATGTGAATGTCTCCTTTCTATTAGTTATGGTGGTTATGAGGCTCTTTTGAGTGATAACCGCTATTAATATCTATGTTTAAAGTTTCTTTTTATGATGGCTTTTGTCCCATTATCTGCAAGTGGAGGAAAGGGTGTGAAGCCTTCTTCTAAGTGTAAGTAATCTATTAATAGTTGGATGATACGACGGGAGAAACGGTAGAGGCGCATGTGACGCAATACCTCTGCGAGGCGGTCTTCATCGTAGTCATTATATTTAATCATCGTGTATAAGTCTGCCAAATGACGCATGGATAGGGTTCGTTTCACGTCTAATTGATGTGCATTAGCTAACATAATTGCGATGGTTCTAACAATAGTTTCGTCACGATTCGTATTATCGTTCAGTCGTTGCCGAGTAAGTGGTTTAGTTCCTGTAATCTTCTTCTGGTTAAGAGGTTGGCTCTCTTTAGGAAGAATAAGGGCAAAACGTTGAATCGTGGAGGTATCTATGTCGGGTACATTAAGCTGTAGTTTGCTAATCGCATCATCGATGATCTCTCTTATATCCTCATCATCGGCATAGAGCAAGATACGCCTCCATTGTGCTGGATTTAGGCTTCTTACATTCAAGAGCTGGTCGCTTGACAGAAGGTTATGAGTGGTTTCCTGTGCTAATCCAACGTGTAATAAGCTGTGTACGGCATCGCTTTCCATGGTGGACATTGCTAACTGGTAGCGGGTATCTAACACCTTATTATAATATAGGAGAGTCTGCTGTGCCATCTCATTAGCCGATAGATTGCTATTCAAAAGACTGTTTGGAACAACGTCAACACGCTTCTGCCAACCAAGACGGAGTATCATTTGGCGTTCCTTCTCATTGGTTACAAGCATTGCATCTACGTGTTGTACAACCTTCTGCTGATACGTTATCTGTTTCAGAAACTTGCGTATTCTCTGTTCGTTAGAACGTATAGGCTCGTTCAGTCCCCAGTGTGTAGAAAGGACGACTGCATAGCCCTTCTGCACTGCCCATTGTGCCCGCTTAGCAGCTTGATAATCCCAACAAGCGTGTATGTGGATTATGTCGGGCTTCTCTTTCTCGACTATTCTTTGGAGGTTATCAGTGCTTGTTAAGATCTTAACCTCTGCATATTCCTTTTGCTCGGAAGTGAGTTGTAGGATATAATCGGATAGTAAATTGCCTGCTTTTAGGCTGTTTATGTAATGGAGGATACGCATTTATAGTTTGTGAGAGATGAAGTCATACTTATTAGCTCGGCGGTATTTGAGCTTATAACCGAGCTTTTTCCAAGCGATAGCAAGCTCGTATGGGATTACTTTCCACGCCGATATTTCAATATCGAAGCGGTTGAGTGCTCGCTTACCTATCACCATTCGGAGTACTAAAGTGAGCAGAATACCGAGTGCGGAGGCTGCTGTTATGATCCAGTTGTGGGTAAGGAGTGATACAGCAAGAGCCGCAAACTGTAAGAGGTAATTGCCATGTAGTGCCAACTGGTCGATGACGGGCAAGCAACGATGCCGTCCCGAACCTCGCAGGTGTTGGCGATTCTCCATATAAAAGAGGTGTTTGCTTAACCATACCTTATCGGTTGGAACTTCCTCAATCAATGTACCTTCTGGGGAAGACTCAAAGGCTAAGTTGTCATCATGGGCATATTTGTTCACCATGAAATCAAACTCACCACGAAGATACTTAAGGTTTCCTCGGAACCCTTCCTGTCGTAAGAATACATCCTTGCGGAACATCAATGCGTTAAAAGGACAGCGATAGGCGTGGTCGTGCTGATACTCTCGCATGATGTAACGAGCCTCATAGTAACGTTCAAAGACACGGTAGTCTGGTGTTCCATCTTCATATCGGGTGTATCCGACAACTAGCTCTCTTCCCTTCATACAGTGCTGTGCCAGAGATTGTAACCATCGGTCACTTTGAGGATAACTACATATATCCGCCATTACAACCCAAGGGTATTTTGCGGCCTTAACACCCAACGTTATGGCAAGTTTCTTTCGACTCATATAACGTGAGGAATCAGGTATAAAGGTTGTATAAAGGCGTTTATTATCAGCGAATCGTTTGAGTACATCGCTCGTTTCATGGTCTCCCTGAGGCATGACAACGATAACTTGAAAGTCGCTGTCATACGATTGGTTGAAGTAGAGGGGGAGGTATTTCTCCAGTTCATTGGCGTTGTCGTGTGTGTAAACACAATCGACACGGGGGGCAAACTGATGTTCTCAACAGCAGTCTGAGTCGATGATGACTCCTCATCTTCGTCCTCTTCTTCTGGTGTGGTAGGCTCCATTGAAGCCACACTTGTGCGTATCTTCCTAAAGAAAGGATTAATCAGAGATGTCAATAAAGCCATCACCAGTCAATACAGCTGATAAGCTGATAGTTATATTATCAATGGTAAACATTCGTCTAAAGGATTGTTGTTTTATAGTTCATCGGACATATATCCAGTTGGTAGTTTTCGACAGTTATACTGTGAAGCCATGCTCTCTCCGTATGCTCCAGCCGACCTTATCGCCAAGAGATCACCGCGATGTACAGTGGGAAGAGACACCTCCTTGGCAAAGACATCACTAGACTCACAGATCGGACCGACTACATCATACGACTGCAGATCATCGGTGTTTGACAGGTTTACTATTCGATGGTGAGCTTGGTAGAGAGCCGGTCTTAACAAGTCCGACATACCAGCATCAACGATGGCAAACTGCCTACTTTTGCCTTGCTTCACATAGAGCGTTCGAGTGATTAAAGACCCCATTTGCCCTACGACTGAACGCCCCAGTTCAAAGTGAACCTTCTGTCCTTTCCGCAGCTTTGAGGTGCTTTGCAAAGGTGTTGAAGTACGACTGGAAGTCAGGGATGGGATGCCCTTCTGGATCGTTATAGTCTATGCCCAAACCACCTCCGACATTAATATTCTCAACCTTAACACCACGTTTCTCAAGGTCGTCCTGTATATCGTTGATGCGAGCACAAAGTGCTTGGAAGTCCTGCATCTCCATAATCTGTGAGCCTATATGAAAGTGCAAACCAATAAGGTTGATATGCGTCATCTCCATTGCTGCAGATATAATGGAAGGAACGTACCGAAGTGCTATTCCGAACTTATTCTCAGCCAGTCCTGTGGTGATGTTAGCGTGTGTGTGCGCCCCTACTTCGGGGTTAATTCGAGGCAGACACTCGCTATCTTCCCTCGCTTCTGGGCTAGTTCATTGATGATCTCAAGCTCTTCCTCGCTCTCTACATTAAAGCAGAATATATCGTTGTCAAGCCCTAAGTTGATCTCCCAATCAGCTTTCCCCACACCCTGCATAGACGATCTTCTCTGATGGAAAACCACATTCTAAGCAGCGTTGAATCTCACCTCCACTCACACAATCAGCACCCATTCCCGTCTGACTTATCAGGTTTAGAACCTTCTTATTAGCGTTTGCTTTAACAGCATAATGCACTATGTAACCCTTGTGTTTATTGGCTTCTTCTTCAATCACGTGCAACGTTTCGCGTAGAAGATCGCAATCGTAATAGTAGAACGGAGTATCTATGGTCCTGAATTTATCCGTCGGGAATGTTTGTATCATTACTGTTGTGTTATATTGAGAATTGTGCCCTTCGTTACGGGCAAACGTGTGAGAGGGTCGTTATAAAGTCTATACAGAGGGCAAGTCAGATGTCATATCCACATGTAATAAGCCCTCCTTCTTCTATTATTCATTGAAGAGAACCTTTGATAAGGATTGCAAGGCGCGTTTCTTATCAGCCTCTTTAATAAGGAAAGAAATGTTGTAATTGCTTCCTCCATAGCTGATCATACGCACCGGAATATCCTTCATTGCATCTGTTGCAAGCGTCTCGAAGCCTACATTACTCCAGTCGAGATCACCCACCACACATACTATGCACATATCCGAGTCGACGCTTACTGTACCGTACTTTTTCAACTCGTCGACTATTTCCGATAGGTGACTAGCGTTCTCAATGGTCATTGATAAGCCCACTTCACTTGTCGTTATCATGTCAATGGCGGTCTGATAACTCTCAAAGATCTCAAACACTTTGCGTAGGAAACCAGATGCTCCAAGCATCCTACTAGACTTTATCTTGATTGCAGTTATATTATCTTTAGCAGCGACGGCCTTTATCTTACTCTTAACAAGAACATTGTTTATTATGGTGCCTTCAGCGTCTGGCTCCATCGTATTCTTCAGTCGAACGGGTATGCCAGAGTACTTTGCTGGCTGCACACATGTAGGGTGTAAGATCTTCGCCCCGAAGTAGGCTAGCTCTGAAGCCTCCTCGAAGTTGAGTTGTCGGACAGCCTCCGTCTTATCTACCACACGTGGGTCATTATTGTGCATACCGTCTATGTCTGTCCAAATCTGTATCTCTTCTGCATCAATGGCAGCACCCACGAGCGATGCTGTATAGTCCGAACCGCCACGCTGAAGATTATCCACCTCGCCATAAGCATTGCGACAGATAAAGCCTTGAGTGATGTAGATTTGATAGCCCTCGTGCTCCTTCATGATAGCAGATAACTTCTCTTGATATAAGGAAGATCAGGTTCTGCGTTCTTATCGGTGCGCATGAAGTCGAGTGCTGAAAGTAATATAGCCTTTACCCCTTGCTCTTGAAGATAGTTGACAACCATGTTGGTTGATAGGATCTCACCCTGTGCTACGATGTTCTTCTCCTCGAATGAGGTGAAAAGATCCTTTGTGAACGAACGTAGATAATCGAACTTCTCTGTGATAAACAGCCGTGTTTTCTGCTTGTATTCATCGGTAGAGTAGAGCGCTTCTATGTGTCCGATATACTTCTGTTCAAGGTTATTAATCACCTCGTTAGCACCTTCTGGGTTCTTACGATATAAATAATTAGAGATCTCAATGAGTGAGTTTGTCGTCCCACTCATAGCTGATAGTACGATAAACGTTGGCTTTCCCGACTTCGTTACCAATGAGGCTACACCCTTCATGCGCTCTGGCGAGCCCACAGATGTACCTCCGAATTTCATTACTTTCATGTTTCGTCTTATCTTTCTATTGTATGGTTGTGCCCCTTCCAGAGCTTAGTCGTTCTCTATCGGTTCGGCGACTGCTTCAATCGGAGTCGTCTCCTCACTAAGATCTCGAGCTTCGTTGCCATCTTCGAGTAGGCTTAGTTCACCATTCCCACAGCGATATACCTTACCGGGGAACTGACTCAAGAGGTTGATGTTATGCGTAGACATGATGACCGTAGTGCCTGCCTGACATGTAGCCTTCAGTATGCTAACGATGTTGGCAGCTGTTTCAGGATCGAGATTACCCGTTGGCTCATCTGCAATAATCACCTTCGGCTCATTGAGCAAAGCGCGTGCAATGGCAATACGTTGCTGTTCGCCGCCCGATAACTCACTCGGCATTTTATCCTTCTTATCCATCATGTTCACTTGAAGCAACACTTCCTCAATGCGTCGGGCAATCTTCTTTTTGTCCGTCCAACCCGTAGCTTGCAACACAAAACCCCTAGGTTCTTTGCCACCGTACGATCGTGTAGTAATTGGAAATCCTGGAATATAATGCCCATCTGCCTACGCAGAGCAGGGATGTGACTACGCTTTATGTCGAGCACAGATACGCCCAACACCTCTGCTTTCTCGGCGTCATCACAATCAATATCAAGCTCTCCGTACATTGTTTTCAATAGCGAACTCTTACCCGAACCAACGCGTCCAATGAGATAGATAAACTCTCCTCTTCTGCTTGGAAGTCCACATCCTTTAGGATCAAACGCTCATCTTGGTATATGTTAGCCTTCTATAATCTATTAACATGATTATTCCTTGCGGTTTATGATTATCGAATTTATTGTTACACCCTTGTTAGGAGGGGTACACTAAGTTCTTGCAAAGATAGTAAAAACTTCTGATTCCTATCTTTATGATGGTGAAAAAGTTAAAGCAGACACCCTTTTGATAATTCAAAAATGCAAAGTTCATAATTCAAAAATTGTGATTAGGTAGAGTTGACGAGGGACGAGTTGATAAGTAAATGAGTTATTAGGTAGAGTTAACAAGTTGACGAGTTGATAAGTAAACGGGTTATTAGTTCTGTTTGAAATGATGCTACATGTAGGGACATACGAGGGCGTCTGTCCCTACAGTGTGGTGTTATCCTCAATTGAAAATACTGATCCCTAACTAATTCCTCGTGAGGCACTCCTCCTTTGGGGAGGCTGGGAGGGGTTTCAGACGAGGGTGTCTGTCCTTACTAAGGGCCTTCTCTCGCCCCCTCTCCGAATGGAGAGGGAGTAGATAGTATTATTTACAAACAAAGAGGGCGTCTCTTCGATGTGAAGAGATGCCCTTTTCATAACGAAGAAACGCCCTCTTAGATGGGAGAAGGGCGTTCCTTTGTTTTTAGTTCTGCTATTCCAGCTAACGAGGTTCTGCCTCACTATACTGAAACTATATTATGCGGGCATTCCTGCAAAAGCCTTACATCAAACCGAAGTAATCATAATTTTGAATTTTGAATTATGCATTTTGAATTAAAGAAAGGCTCTATCCTAACTGGCTTCCTGTTAGGCACTCCTCCCCTTGGGGAGGTTGGGTGGGTATTCAGAGAGGTTGGGTAGGGTATCCCTACCGCAACAACTCCAAGTGGGGGACGATGATAACACCACGACTGATGGTTATCAGACCTTCTGCCTGTAGCCGGTTGAGCATTCGGGAGACGTTCAGACGACTTTGATGAAGCTCATGTCCGAGTGTTTCCATCTTTATTTTTGAGCACTTTCTTACCGGCTTGCGTGATACAAACGGAGGCGTAAGAAGGCAAAGAATTGTTGGCGAATTTCACTCGGATTCTGCCTCCATGGAATGCGACCCTGCCGTTGCGCTTGCATGGAAAGGATGTTGAGAAAATTCAAACGGAAGATGAGGTAGGAATCAAGGAGGCGGAGAATCTCCTCCTTACTGAGTGCCAGTAAGCTGCAATCGGTCTTTGCAGAGAATGTATGGGAGTATCTCGACATGAGTCCGAAGAGGTGTTCTGGTTGTATGACAGCTGGTGCTGATAACTCTTCGATGATACTGTATCGATGGTTATCAGCATGACTCTCCACACTCAGTGAGCCTGCCATGAGAAAGAAGAGTTGTGTGCATCGGTCGCCTTCTGCCGCCAGTAGCTGCCCTGCCGACAGCTTATGGAATCCAAACTTGGTGTGTCCAACAATCTCGGAAAGCTCATCTGTGCCTATTCCGAGGAAGAGTGGGAGACGGAGAAGGTCGTTGTGAAGTTGTAACATAAGCGAAAAACAGCCTCACCCCCGGCCCCTCTCCGAATGGAGAGGGGAGTAGATAGTGCTATAAATGAAGGTTAGGAAGCCTTGAGCAAACTCATACCTTTTCTATCTATTCACTTCACTCTCCGAATGGAGAGGGAGTAAATAGTACTGTAAAAGTAAAGGTTTGGAAGCCTTGAGCAAACCATACCTTTTCTATCTATTCTACCCCTCTCCATTCGGAGAGGGGGCGGGGTGAGGCTTTTATTGAGCGGGGTGAGACCTTTACTATACCAAACTCTTAGCTTCCTCGCTATCTGAATAAATAAAATACGCCATCAACTCAGGGGTGACGATCGAGTAACTGCTTGGCTTTCTATGCCCATCACCATGAAAGAGGTGGCGATGCATCCGCAGTGCGCAGTTCTTGGCAAGAACAGTAGCCGAAAGGAGGGAATGTTGGACGGGGTATCCTGTCTTAGGGTTGATGGTGTGCATATTTCTTACCTCCTTTATAATAGAAGTTACGATAGTTTCCACTCGTCGCCATAGCTCGGTCGGTCACATTCAGCACCGCCTCGTAATCTTGATTGACGTTCACACTGTCGTCCGTAGGCTTTGTCACACCAATACGCCAGGGCAATCTCTTTTCGCTGTTGCCCTTGGTTACGATCTCACCACCTATCTCTATCATGAAATTCGTTACTCCCTTGCTTTGCAGCAAACGTGCTACGCAATCGGACCCATAGCCCTTTGCAATCGCAGAACAGTCTAACATAATGCGCGGATCTTGCTTGCGAATGGTGTTACCAACCAGTTTCACCTTATTGAAACCAACGATTCGTCGCAAGCTATCAATCTTCTCTTTCGATGGATGAACACCCGTTTTGAAACCGAAGCCCCACAGGTTTACCATTGGTGCTACCGTGATGTCGAACGCACCATTGGTCTCTTTCGATACCTGTTGAGCGAGGGTGAACACCTCGTCAAACATCTCATTCACCTTGACGGGTTTGTTCTGATTGATCAACGAAATGACCGATGACGGCTCAAAAGTTGAGAAGGTCTGGTTGACGCGTTTAAGTTCTGCATCAATCTCGGGCTGCAGGTCTTCATCACTCTGGTACGTGATGTGATAGACAGTACCGAAGATAAAGCCCGTATTATGCTGATACGGCATATCGTGCTGACACCTCACAATGGCGATGGAACCAATGAGCAGCACCAAAAAGAAAGGGTATTTGCCAATAGAGTTTCTTATTCTTCATTATCGTAATCTGGTCATTTTAGTGATGGAAAGGGATGTTTGTTAGATGAGTGGTTATAGTTCGAGAAGAACGTTAAATGTGGCTCCGAGCGTTGAGGAACCGCCCCTTCCGTATCCCGGCACATACCAAGGTTCGCCCAAGTCATTGCTTTTCTGATGCGCACGAATCTTATATCTCACGCTCCAACCCATACGTATTGGTCCCCAGATTTTGGCATCTACGCCGAAAGAAGCCTCTAACCAAAGCAGGTGCGAACGCACGTCAGTACCGCCAAAGGGCACTAATCCGCCCCAAATGGGGTCTTTCACGGCAGGCGCGTTGACGTCATATTTGAAGCTGGTATAGCCCACCCTGCCGCCAACCAAGACGCGATAGACATCGTGCTTGTCCTTGAGTACATTGAAGTCCATACCCACACGACCGTATGGGGCACGTGTTTTATACTGTGTCGAGGTCTCATCAGCGGTCTTATCAGCCTGTCCCACACCGAGTTCCAGCACTGGATAATACTTGTCGCGGATGTTCACTCGCAATAAGGCTTCGTATTGTCCGTAGGCAGAAAGAGCCTTCATAGCGGGTCCGACGATGTCTACTCCAACTGCAACGCCCCTGAAGAACGATACAGTATCAGCCTGTACGGGTTGTGCCTTACGCTTCTGTTGTGCCCGGAGAGCCGTTGGCTGCAACAGAAGAAGACTAAGGGCGAGTAATACGAATGTGTATATTCTCTTTCGTTCCATCGTAGTCTACGTTGGGATTGTTGATACTTATCTGACTAATTCCGCGTCCCGTTGTACTCACGGCAGTGAGTTTATGGAAGAAAGCGGGCGCACAATCAACACTTTCAAAGTGGCTCACATTGGTCTTACTAATCGTTATCGTGTCAACGACAGAACGCCCAGCTGCATTGGTGAGGACGAACCGCAGGCGGTCTTGCGCACCTCCGTAGCTCATCGGCAGACTGAATTTTGTGGTCTTAATAAGGCGGTTGACGAGTACAGTGTCGGGCTTGCTGCCACGGATGGCACTGATGGTCAGAGTGTCACGAAGGCTGTCGCCCTGTATGACATAATTAGCCATTACAGGATTGTGAACGCCACAGTCAAGGTCAGAGCAGCCTGTCAAAGCAAGGAGTGAACCTATGATAAAACAGCTGAAAACGCCTAAGACATATTTTATCAGCCCTCTTCGGCTTATCGTCTTACGCCTCATATCATTCGTTATTAGTCATTATTTACACTTTATAAGTTACTTATTTACAGTTCTTTCTCTATCTGGTAATCATTGCGTCGAGGGTTACTCCGACTGATCAAATCGCCTATGAAGCCTGCAAGGAAGAGTTGTGTACCCAAGAGAATAGCGGTCAGAGCAATATAAAAAGAGGCATGATTCGACAAGAGATCACCATATTCTCCATTGTACAACATTATCATCTTCTCGACGAATAAGGTAATAAGAGCGATGAAACCAATGAAGAATACGAATGAACCAAGCAGTCCGAAGACGTGCATAGGCTTCTTTCCAAAGTTGGTCAAGAACCATAAGGTGAGTAGGTCGAGATAGCCATTAAAGAAGCGATTAATACCGAATTTCGACTTACCATACTTGCGTGCCTGATGGTGAACCACCTTCTCTCCGATACGAGCGAAGCCTGCTTCCTTGGCAAGATAAGGTATATAACGATGCATCTCACCATAGACTTCGATGTTCTTCACCACATCCCGGCGGTAAGCCTTCAGTCCGCAATTAAAGTCATGGAGGTTATGTACACCACTGATCTTACGTGCCGTGGCATTGAAAAGCTTAGTAGGCAAGGTCTTAGATAACGGGTCGTACCGCTTCTGCTTATAGCCACTTACGAGGTCAAACTTATCCTCCGTGATCATTTGGAAAAGCCCTGGTATCTCGTCAGGAGAGTCTTGCAGGTCTGCATCCATTGTAATGACAACATCGCCTTTAGCCGCTTTGAAGCCACAATAAAGGGCTGGACTCTTACCATAGTTACGGCGGAATTTAATGCCGTGAACGTGCTCGTCCTTGTGATGAAGCTCCTCGATGATTCCCCAACTATTGTCGGTTGAACCGTCATTAACAAATATTATTTCATAAGAAAAAGCCGTTGGCATTCATCACGCGTTGTATCCATGCGTGCAATTCAGGCAGACTCTCTTCCTCATTGAATAGAGGAACTATAACGGAAATATCCATTGCGTATGTTCAAATTAATATTGTTTTGAATTAGAGGTGCGTACTTGCTTCATCATTAACGCAGCAATGATTAATGAGAAAACAACGCCCGATAACACTGCTGTTATAAAGCTATTTGCAGCCAAGACAGTCGGTTCCGTCATCATTGAAAGGAGCCGAATTACATCGTTGTAAGATACATTCAACTGACTGTACATCTGCTTTGCTTCGGGCGTGGAATAGATGGTTGTGAAGACAGCTAACAGTCTCCCGTTGTCAACATAGTTCATATACAACCATTGAAGAAGGCTGAAGATCAACGCCGCATTGAAGTGAACTCGAAGGCAATAAAACAACCCGCGCTTAAAAGAAATTACCCCATTGCGACCTTCCTCACGGAACTTTTTAAAGCGATAAGCCACGAAGAAAGGTGTAGAAAAGAGCAATATCGTATAGACCTGACCTAAGAAAGGAACGTAAGTCGTATATAACAAACAAACAAAACTGGCAACCCAAAGGATTGCAAGATAGAACCCGTCGTATCGAGAATACGCCGATAACTGTTTGATCTCATCGTGTGTCATACTGCAAAATTACGGATTATTTATTATATAAAGGTGCGTCTTTATCAAAATTAAGATTATTTGTTAAAATGCGAAAAAGGTGTCCTTTCTTTTCGTGGTTATAAATTAATTGTGTACCTTTGCACCGCTTTCTCCAAGTAAGGAGAGCGTTTCATACGGACAAGTCTCCTACGACCAGCTCCCTTTCAAATCCCCCAGGTTGGGAACAAAGCAAGGGTAGAAGGTTGTAGCGGTGCGATAGGAATCGCTTGTCCACCCTGCCTCTTTAGCTCAGTTGGCCAGAGCACGTGATTTGTAATCTCGGGGTCGTTGGTTCGAATCCGACAAGAGGCTCGAATAGATAAAATGGCTAAGAACAATAGAGAAGGTATGTCGTGAGACATACCTTCTTTTGTTTTTAGCAATGCTGATGAGGGTTGGTATGACTGTACAAGGAGCCCCACTCACAGCCACAACCAGCCTCACTACATCCCCTCTACAGCCTCTTCTCGTCCCCTCTCCGAATGGAGAGGGAGAGAGAGTACTGGTTTGCAAACAAAGGGGCGTTTCTTCGATGTGAAGAGACGTCCTTTTCATTGTAGGAAACGCCCTCTTCAATGCGAAGAGGCGTTCCTTTATTTAAAGAACATGTTCAACCTAGCTAGGATGAGCGCCCTCGTCTGTCCGCATTTTCGTCCCTCTTGGCATTCCGTTAGGTAACATCCCTCCTTGGAGAGGCTTGGAAAGGCTTTTTTATAGGTCGATGTTCTGGGATGGACAGACGAGGGCATCAGTCCCTACTTTGCGGCATCATTTTGATTAAAATAATATGTCATTAAAACAACATGTCATTATGTCCTTCTGTCTAAAAACTATGTTGCAAAGTGGGTAGGCAAGGGCATTTCCCTGCTTGTTACTACAGCTTGACAAAAACTAATCATAACTTTTACATTATGAATTGTGTGTTTTGAATAGATAAATGTGTATCTTGTATGGATGAAGTATGCAATCAGCCGCTGGAGACGGCTCCCTGACTGGCACATAGAAGGTGTTACTGATTCCAAGCCATTGGTTAAGGTGAATGGAGAACGGCTTATCGACCGGTTGATAAGAGTGTTTGGGTGAATGATGCAACCGATATTCTTGTTATCTGCAATGAGCACATGACGGATGTTGCAAGGCACCTCGTTGAGGTGGAGGAACAGGGTTTGAATGGGCATCATGTCCCTCTGCAATTCCTGATCAAGACGACTCTTAGTTCCATGCACAGCCTCTATGAGCTGCGAAAATACCTGCTTGACGAACCCTTCATACTGACAACTGTTGATACAATCTTCGATGAGCAAGTGTTCAGTTCGTATGTCTCTACTTTCCGAGAAAGGCTGCATCAGGGGGTGGATGCACTGATGGGTGTGACCGACTATATCGATGATGAGAAACCGCTCTACGTATCAACTGATCCGCAACTACACGTTACGGGCTATTATGACCATGCACAACCTGATACGCAATATATCTCTGCAGGGCATCTATGGACTTACCCTCTGACCCTCTCCATACTGAATGATTGCATTGCAAAAGGGCAACATCGCATGCGTAACTTTCAGCGTGCTTAGTGGCAAATGGGTCATCGTTGAGGCTTATCCATTGTCGAAAGTCTTTGACATAGACCATGCCTCTGACATAACAAGGCTGAAGAATATTTGAATAAAAGGCTCTAACCATGTTACTCATACAACGGGCAAGGCGTTATTCGCCCCATTCTGAAGAGAAAGATTGAGCTATCTTGGAGGTAGTGGGTAGGCTGTTAGGCAAGGTAGATATCGTGGGTGAAGAAGCGTTGGAAACCTTTTTACAATCGCATGAGAGGGTAGGGGAGAGTCTATCAAAGCCGGAGTGCCCACCGAGCGATGTCTCGTTCTCTCCATGGGCGTGCTCCGCAGACCTTAGATTCTCTATCCACATTGGAAGAAAAAGGCGTTTGTGTGCTCAATCCCACAGCTGGTGTGCGAGCCTGCCAACGTAGTAATATAGAACGAGTAATGCGTGAGAATCATTTTCCATTGCCACCTTCAGAAGGCGAAAAAGGCTATTAGCTGAAGCGTGGCGACCAGCGCAGAGACCCAAGAGGACGTTTGCTATTGTGCAAATCGAATTGAATTGGAACTTTGCCAAAGAGCGTTTCAACTGAGAGAATCGTCGATTTCATTGTGCAAGCGCATGTGAAGGCGATTTAATCAAGTTTTATGGCGTTGAAGGAACGAATTTCTTTTCGTTGTTTCTATCCTGTGACGATGGCGAAACGAAGTTTGCGTGCAGAGCACGGAACGGCATTTCATCATTTCAGCTACTCCAAAGGGACAGTTGCAACTACGATGCCGAACAGTTGTCGAGGCTTTTGCAAACCCCCTATTTATGGTGGCGATGCTATCATCCGAGCCGATGGAACCTACGTAATCATCGACTTTCAATGATTGGCCGAGTTACTCTCGTTGTCGTCAAGAGGCAGCTCAAGCAATTGTTGAAAAAGAGTGCATCAGCAGTGAAAGTCATCCCCTTTGACTATTAACAAACGATAATGAAAGTCTTGAAAGATACATGATAATAAGAGAGAAATAGATAAATTCCGACACATTACTACGTGTTTTCCTATGAAGTCGGAAGACACCGAAGAGTGGTTAGATGTGCATTTCACACGTCCCATCGGACTTGCTTTTGCCTTGCTCTGGCACTGCTTTTGGCGTCACTCTAACAGCATTACAATCCTCTCCATATTCTTGGGTGTGGCTGCGGGTGATGTTCTCTCATAGACATTATATAATGTAGTGGGCGTAGTGCTCTTGATGCTTGCAAACTTTTTGTGATTCCACCGACGGACAATTAGCTCGTCTTACCAACCAGCGGTCGATGAAGGGACGTTGTTTGGATGGTTTTGCAGGCGATACATGGTTTTTACGATCTATCTAGTCCCTCGTCTTGCGCCTTTGGAACGAACCTATACCCCTTACAACAGTGCCTTGGGGCATTGGAGGATTGGCTTTTGGCAGCTGTTGCAGGTCTATTGTCTCACTCGCCACAAAGCTCCTGAGCGACTACTATCGTCAGATACATCTTACTTCCTGATGGGTAGGAAAGGGTCAGAATTAGGCTCTTATGCGCAGGAACAAGCGATAGTTGAATCGCTGAAAGGCAAACCGAACGTCTTTTGGGATCGTGCTTTCCACTCCAATTATCAGTATTATTGCAGGAGTCAGGAGCATCGCACACCCGCTTTTCAGCGTTTCTCAAAGCGTTGATGGCACAGTATGGTAGCATAGAGCAGATTCCGCAAGAACTGAAAGAACGTTTTTTGAAAGGGAGTCGACCGCTCATGCCCTTCACAAACCTGCTTACTTTTAACAGTAGAGCTATCCTCCTTTACTTCACCTGCTTACTGAATTGCCCTTGGATCTACCTCCTTTTTGAAGTCACGATATACAACTTCATGTACGTATATATGCACAAGAAACACGAGAAACTGTGTGCGTCTTTAATACAGAACATTGGTGAGAGAAATCAGACAAAAAGCCGTCTGTGATCCTCTTCGATTTCGGTGGAACGCTGATACACAGGGCTGTCACTGGGGCAAAATAGCTTTTGCATGGATATGAAAGCGATGGAGTTTTCTAGACAGAAGTAGCAGTTTCGGGAAGCTATGTGTATGCCGAACGAAAGTTAGGAGCGAACCTTTGATTCATACCAACGACACTTTCCGTAGGATGTTATCGGTGAAACTCGGCTTGGAGTTCGATTACCTCTTAGAGAAAGGATGGCTGACTGTTGATGAGCAAAGTGCGAGGAAGATACAAACAGAGCTTGAAGACCATATATATAATAAGGTGGAAACGATAATCGGAAGCAGTAAGAACATCCCTTGAACAGCTCTGAAGCAATACAGATTGGGCTTAGTAACCAACTTCTATGTAATATGTCCGTTGTTCTCAAGGAGTGCCAGCTGTCCAATCTCTTTGAGACTGTGACCGAGAGTGCTGTTGTTGCAGTGCTCGTAAACCATCCCAGAGATATCCAGAAAGGCCGTTGCCGCTATGCAGGTAGAGCCTCGCGAGGTGTTACAGTGGTGTGATAGCTATACAAAGGATATTCTTCCTGCCTCATGAGATAGGCTGCCAAACCTGTTGGCTCAAGGGTGAGGGATGGAACAGTGAAGAGCTAGAGGTACCTGTTGCTGACCTTATTATTCATGAGTTAAAGGAACTTTTATCCTACGTAGAATTTACTATTTGAAGTTTAAATAAGCTGAAAAATAATTAGAAGAAAGCAATATTAGTAAAAGTAAGAGCGTTTAGTTTATAATATAAAGGCGTATGAAAAGAAATAAATGTAAAAAGCCTGCAGAGGGTAGACTTGGAGGTTGGTCGTTGATGTGGAGCTGTTGCTACAACATTTTGATAACTGGGTGTATTGATGGCATGCAGGGTCTTGCAAAGCCTATCGGGTCGATGACACAATAGACAAAGATACGTGTTGGCATGGAGCCGATAAGCAGTATCTGCACCACAAGGACATTGTTTCGATGGCAGACCTCGTGATCTTGTCTTCGGGACATGGGATGTCTACCCTCAAAAACGGCTATCAAGCTGCGGTCTATGCAGAGGTCTTGAAGGCTAAAAGACATTGAACCTGTTCGGGACGAGCTGATGACATAAGTCCATGAAAGCAGCTCTTCGACAAGAATTACGCCAAGCGTCTTGATGGCGATAATGCTAAGGATTTGCAGGATGAGATGGGATATGGTTGAGGCGTTAGAGCTGATATCCGCGACTTTTAAAGAGCGTGAGCAATCGCGATAGAGAGTGGTTATCTGAGCTGCCACGAGAGATATTTGCACCTTACGATGCGGCTTATCACAAGACAGCTCGACCAACTGCAAGCTGCGATGAAGGCTGACGACAGAGAGCACATAGCCCCTTCCATGTGTTATGCTTACGCTGCTTTGGAGGAGAGATGCCCGTTTATCATGGGTGCTCCTACACTACTGGTCGACATTTCCCATGATGTGGGAACTGGCAGAGAAGACGACATGCTCGATTGCAGGAAAGGACTTCAAGACAGGTCAAACACTGGGCTTTGAAACCTATCATTAAGACCTGCAATTTGGGCTTGCAGGATGGTTCTCAGTCCAATATTCTCGGTAATAGGGATGGATGTTCTGGATGAGCCAGCCAACTTCCACCAAAAGAAGTTAGTAAGCTGTCCACCTTGGAGACCATTTGTAAACCAGACGAGCAGCCCGACTTATATGGTGACATCTATCACAAGGTACGCATCAACTACTATCCTCCACGCAACGACAATAAAGAAGGATGGGATAACATTGATATCTTCGGTGGATGGGATACCCAACGCAGATCAAGATAAACTTCCTTTGCCGTGATTCCATCCTTGCTGCACCCTTGTTATTAGACCTTGTTTTGTTGTCAGATGTGGCTATTAGGGCTGGAAGATATGGTATTCAACGCTCTGAGCTTCTTCTTAAAGAGTCCATCGCATGACTTCACGCAAGGTGAAGAGGCCGTGAACAATCTCTTTGAGCAGTACAATGCTCAAGAATGCCATTCGTGAGATGGGAGGCTGACGAGCCGGATGAAGAGATAGATTAGTTGTCTCTGTCTGAGTAAATAAGACTTTGGGTCTTAAAAGAGTTATAAAATGATTGTATTAGATGGATCAAGAAAATCTTAGTCCGTGTTCTCCGTGTTTTCAGGACCGACTGAGATAATGCTGTTGATGTGCCTATTGTTTTCAGTAGGCACTTTGGCAGTCATGCGCAACTGACAATTCCTTCAGTCTTAAAGGTAGATTCTCTACCAGTTAAGACTGATTCGTTGTTATTAAGCACCGACTCTATGTCGCTTGCCACCGATTCCCTCATTCAGATGATGGACTCTCTGGCAAAGGAGGTAAAGCACCGCACCTGCTGTCGACAGTACTTTTATTACAGTGTTATGTGGTTGACTCGCAGACAGGAGACAGTATCCTTATGCTAATGCCATCTATAAAGCACTGAAGATAGGGACTTCGGGCGATGCTGATCGGTCATTTCACAATTAAGAGGAAGGCTGGCGAACAACTCACCGTAACGGCTGTTGGCTATAAACCTCGTCGAATTAAAGCGACGGATGACACGCCTAATACACCGCATGCAACGCTTATTGCCGACTCGAGACAACTGCAAGGTGTGGTAGTAAAGCCAAACGCCGGCATCGTTACTCACGCAAGGATAACCCCGCAGTAGAGCTTATGAGGCGTGTAATAGCAGCCAAGAAGGAGTCGTTACTATCGAACCCGCAGCTACTATCAATATGATAAGTATCAGAGGTAACGATGGCTGTTAACAACCTAACTCCCGATGATCTTGAGGGCAAGATGTTAAGAGAGCACCTTTGGCTAATCGATCAGGTGGAAGTGTGCCCATATAACAATAAGCTCATACTTCCCTATCTCCGTTGATGAGACACTCACGCAACACATCTATCGCAAAGAGCCTCGCGATGAGAAAGACATCATGTGGGTCAGACCACAAGGGTATCTCTAAAGCTCATTCAGACAGGGTGAGGCGGTACACAATAGTAAAGGATCTCTTCAAAGACATCAACATCTATGATGATCAAATCGACCTTCTGCAAAAGAGATTCCCTCTCAGTCAGGCTCAACTGCCATCTCCTTCTATCATTTCTATATAGATGATACGGTCTATGGAACCAAGATCAATGTATCAGACTACAGCTTTATGCCAGCTAACCAACAGGACTTTGGCTTCCGTGGTGAGCTTTATAGCCGGAACGAGTAGCATCGCTGCATGTGAAGAAAGTGTGACATGCAGTTGCCTGCAAACACAGGTGTTAACTTTGTCGATGCGATGAAGTTTGAACAGGAGTTTACTAGGTTGGACAATGGCGGAACGGGCGTTGACAACGGATAACATGGTGGCTGAGTTGAAAACTTCACCGACTTTTCTCCAGCGTGCCATTGTGATACGTACAACGGCATGAATCACTATGCCTTCAATCCTATTGACGACAAACTCTTTAAGGGAAAGCAAAGGTTACGTATGATGCCAACGCTAAGATGCTGTAATGAGTTCTGGGCAGAACACAGAACGACGCAGTTAACGAAGAGCGAGCCGGTATGGACTCGTTCAGAAAAACGCAGTGTCTAAGACCAGCACTTGAAAGTGGGTGCTGTTCCAACGAAAGCTCTTGTGGAGAACTTCATCGAGACTGGCAATGAAGATAAGCCGTAAGGTGGACCTCGGACCGGTTAACACCTTCATTTCAAAGAACTTCGTCGATGGCATCCGTTTGCGTGCTTTCCAGCCGAACAACGGCTAAGTTCAATCCACACTGGTTCTTTGAAGGCTATTACGCATACGGTACCAAGTCGCATGACCATTACTATGATGCGAAGGTATACTCTTTCAATAAGCCAGAATACCAACCGATTGAGTTCCCGGATATACTATCTCCATCGAGTCCAATAAAGATATAGAGTCGCCATCGGATAAGTATTTGAAGCATAATAGGATAACATCTTTATGACCTTTTCGTCCAGTTATGGAGAAACTCTACTTTATAATCGCCAGAAGATAACTTTTGAGTGGGAAACAAGCTATGGCTTGAAAAACAGGTATTGGTCTTCACACAGAGCAACTCGCCCAACTGGAAAAGGTTGATATACGAACGGATGGATGGCTCCTTGGTAGATCGTATTCGTATGACAGAGCTTTCTTTGAGTTTAGACTTCCGTCCCGGACAAACCTATGTGAACTCGAAGCAGAGACGAATGGAGGTTAATCTCGATGCACCAGAGTTCAAGTTAAAGCACATCATGGGCTTGAAGAACTTCCTCGGAGGGCACTTTCACGACCAATTTCACAGAACTCTCCATCTATAAGCGAGTTCTGGTTGAGGGAGCTGGGGACACGTTGATACACGTAGAAGGGGTGCGCAGTGGAATCAGGTGCCTTTCCCTTTCCTCATCACACCGCCTGTCAACACCTCATACTTCGAACACCTTGGTACGTTTAACTTGATGCAACCACTCGAATTCCTTAATGATCGGTATGCCAAATTCAATCTTGCTTGGGACTTGGAAGGCAAGGTTTTCAATCGAGTTCCATTGTTGAAGAAGTTGAAATGGCGTGAGTATGTAGCCTTCAAGGGCATGTGGGGACACCTCAACAGATAAGAACAATCCTTTCTTACCACAGAACTCTAACGATCGAGTTCTATATAAGTTTCGAGATGGAACAGGCGCTATGACGAATGATCCTTATCTCAGAGTTTGTGGTCCGGAGTGCATAATATCTTCAAGTGTTTGAGGTCGATTATGTGCGCAGACTGACGCCCATACTCATGCGCCGGGGATCTCAAGAATGGTATAAGATTTGGTTTTAACTTGGTGTTTTTAGGGCTCTCTTGTAATTCAAAAATTCATAATTCACAATTCAAAATTATGATTAGTTCTGTTTGATGAGGCTTTTGCTGGAATGCCCGTGTAATATAGTTTCAGTGTAGCGAGGTAGTACCTCGTTAGCTGGAATAGCAGAATTACAGGAGCGCCTTCTTCAGCGAAGAAGGCGTTTCTCTTCATGAGAAAACGCGTCCTCACATCGAAGAAACGCCCCCGTTGATAGAATAAACAACCTCGTTTACTTGTCTCACTCATCTACTCGTCAACTCTACCTAATCATAATTTTGAATTATGAATTTTGCATTTTTGAATTAGACAAGGGTATCAGCCTGTGGATTCCCATGTTCTGTAAGGAACTCTGTAGCCTTCAGGCTTCTGTTTCATCCGTGTATTCCGTGTTAAAAATGTCCCAGCAAAGAACTTGTTGAAGCTTTTCAACAACAGAACTAATCATAATTTTGAATTTTGAACTTTGAATTTTGAATTAAAGAGGTGCTAGTGCTCCTAATGCACCACCACTGCCCTACCAACCCAACACTGCGATGAACCCCAAAGCGAGGGAGACAAGGATGTAAAGAACGGATGTTGTGAAGCCATCACCGCCTTTCATCAAGCCGAGATTCTCGTTCATAAAGGTGGAAAAGGTCGTGAGCCACCACAAAAACCAGTAGTTAATAGGAGGCGAGTGGACGTACTAATACCTCCATTCTCACCTGATAGAGGAGAAAACACCAATCAGAAAACAGCCCAAAACATTTACCGCCATCGTTCCTAAGGGGAACGACCCTGCAATGGCAAGCTGAATATACTTTGAAATAACCATTCGCAGGCTTCCTCCTACAAAACTTCCAATACCTACTAAGATAATATCTTTCAACATAATCTATACTTATATCAACTTTTTAAAGAACTCATCTCACCTCCCAGATACACGCCACATGAGGCAGACGCCCTCGTCTGTCCGCCTCGCAACGTGGTTTAAAGACAAAATGACTAAAAAGACATATTGTTCTAATGACATATCCCTTTTTATCTCATATATTGATGTTTATGCGGACAGACGAGGGCGTCTGTCCCTACTTTATAATACTGACTTGCATGCAAAAAGCACTATTTACTCCTCTCCCCATACGTAGAGGGGTTGGGGTGAAAAGCTTTTCTCAACGGAATAAACAACTTATTAACCCGTCAACCAGTTAATTCGTCCACTCTACCCCAATCATAATTTTGAATTATGAACTTTGGAATTTTGAATTAAAAGAGGTGTCTACTTGATAATCAGAAGGGTTACAAGATAGCTTCTAAAAAGCATGTTGGAAGAGCCATGAATGAGCCTTTTTTCTGGGGTTAACCTTCACGTCTCATCTGTTCGATAAGCTCCCTTTTGATGCTCCGTCAGATGGTCTGGAAGTTTTCACGTTATAGGTAATGATGAGGTCACCGAAGGTACCGTCACCACGGTCGTAAACCCTTTCCACGTAGCCGAACCTTCGTCCCTGCCTGTGTTAAAGGCTTTTACTTTCAGTCACCTTTGGTACCACTAGAAGCTGAATAATCACTTCCACCTCATAGCGTGTAGAGATCAATGCCAACAGTGGCTTCCATTTGTCCAGGACTGGGTCGACCGTAAGCTCTACCAGTGCTTCCTGCCGATGAACGACGCCTCCCTGCACCTCCGAAAAGGTCTTGGAAGAAGCTACTAGCCGCCACCTCCATCGCCAGCTGCTGAAATCGAATCCACTCAAACGCACACCCCATCACCTTTGCGCACCATTGAAACCACCGAAGCCACCCGCTTGCTCGCAGGCATCACGGCATTACGCCATTGCTCGCCATACTTTGTGCATATTTAGCGCGTTTGTCGGGGTCTCCAATCACTTCAAAGGCTTCGCTCAATGCTTGGAACTTGGCTTTTGCCTTCGGACTCGTTAGGATGTAGGTCTGGATGAAACTGCTTTGCACGTTTTCTATAGGCTGCCCGCACATCCTTCTGAGGGATGCTTTCGGTCACACCTAAAAATCTTATAATAATCTATGAATGCCATATCTTACCTCCTATATATAGTTAATTTCTTTCTTTAAAGAGGGTAGCAAGAGCTGCTATTAGTCCATTCGGTCTCGATAATCCTCATAGGTAGCTCGCGCAAAACCTCTAATTCGTTGTCAGGATGGAGTAGGGCGATAGCCGGATGACGATACCATTGAACATATTAGTCTTCACTGTCGTGTAATGAAGCATATCTTCGAAGATGATGTTCTCCTATCTGCAACGGATGATCAAACCTCCACTGAAGCCCATCCAGTCGCCACTTAAACAGCTGTTCGCCCCCAGTCGGTACGTATTCTCACCTCTCCAGAACCGTCCTCATCAACTAATTCCCGCATTGCGAACGGCTGGGTAGGGTAAGCATCTCAAAACAGTCTGAGCATGTAGCAAGTGAAACCACGTTTAAGATAGCCGTTTTGCTGCCATGATCCTCCACCATATCGAGCGCTGAGCGACCAATGGTCCCGTCTGCCAAGCGAAAAGGCACTACCTGGTTCGAGTATCACCTTCAACCAAGGATGGCGTTTCTTAAACTCTTTCAAGACGTGAATAAGACGCGAAACATCGTAGTCTTTGCGTGTCATCAGGTGTCCGCCGCCGAAGTTAACCCACTCAGTTGAGGAACCAGTTGACGAACTTTGCCCTCAATATGCTCCAATGTGCGTTCGGAAAACATCGCTACCACTCGCAATGACAATGATCATGAGCCATCGACGCCTCTGGCAGTGGTAGCAGGTAGTTTTGAAGATGTGATACCGAACCTAGTTCCACGGCGCAAGGGTTATATGTGAGTGTTTTCTACCTCTGAGTATTCCGGATTCACACGCAGACCGAAACTCAAGCGAGTGTTTTCTAGCTTGCTCTAACGTGGTATCGCTCAAATTGAGACAATGAGTTGAATACGAGATGAGACGAGCATCGAGCAATATCATCGATCTCGTAATCCGTATAACCAGGTGAGAACGTGTGCGTCGGAGCACCAAATTCCTCAAAACCAAGGCGTGCCTCTTATACAGAGAAGATGCCGTTGTGGCATGGATATACTCACTGGAAAATAGGAAAAGGTACGCCATAGCAGCGTAGGCTCGAAGGCTAGAATAATCTCAACATCAGCCTCCTTATGTACACTGGCGATCAGTTGGAGGTTCTTTCGTAAACGCTCTTCTTCCAATGTGCACATCGGTCGGGAGAGTTCGTTGTAGTCTTTGATTTACTTTCATGGTGAAATATAAGGAAAAATTTGTGGTTATCAGAAATAATATCTACCTTTGCAATACAAATAAAAGTATGAGCATGAAGCTGAATTATTATGACTAAATCCACCTTCTTTGTAGAGGAGGATAAAATAATACAGTATGCTCTTCTGAGGAAGGACTTGACTGCACTACATCTCGAAGGTGGATCCATCTCCACTTTATTTGGAACGCTCTCTTATCCATATTCCATCCCATTATCATAGCAAGATAGTTGTGCATCAGCACTTTCAGACGAAAGAGAATATGGTTTGGGTGGTACCACTTGGATAACCCCACAATTTCCCCCTCAGGGATATAAAGGTCACATCAGTAGAAGCTCGTGATGACGTGATGAAACTAAAGGCGATAAAGAAACAATCAGACTATGTTTTTCTTAAAAACATCCATCACCACGTGAGCAATCGACTGCAACTGAACATATCCTATCGGATGATTGAGTTGGAAGAAGCTGTCATAAGGACTCTAGGAAGTATGTTTATGCATGGAGGCATTACGGTGGATGATTTCCACGTTTGCATGACCTCGACTTTGGTGGAGTAGTGGTGCGAAACGACCTCTGGGATCAGTTTTGTATCCAAGTGAGCAGAACTTCAATCCTAATTAAATACTCACAAGCTCGTACAATTTGTTAAGGGCTTTTGGATGAATAACAGTGATTTATACCTTATCAATATAAACAATAGAAAGAAAAGTGAGTGAAAACAACTCTTTTTGGTCTTCTCAGGTACTCAAAGACGAGATATCTTGCTGAGAAAATCTGTGCTAGTTTAGGCTGTCCTCTTGGCAACTTAGTGATGACTCGCTTCTCTGATGGTGAGTTTGTCGTTTCTTATGAGACAGAGTATTCGTGGAAAAGACGTCTATCTTGTACAGAGCCTTCCCTAACTCTGATAATCTCATGGAGCTTTCTTGATGATTGATGCAGCCAAGCGTGCATCTGCCCGACAGATTATTGCTGTTGTGCCTTTCTGGTTGGGCTCGTCAAGACCGTAAAGACAAACCACGTGTCAGCATTGGTGCAAAGCTAGTAGCCGACTTGTTAAGTGTTGCTGGTATTGATCGCCTAATGACAATGGATCTCCATGCTGATCAGATTCAAGGTTCTTCAACGTTCCTCGTTGACCACCTCTATGCTAGCGTGTTCTTCTTCCCTATGCTACAGGGTCTCCACTTGGAAGATTTAGTGCTGCCAGTCCTGACGTCGGAGGCTCAAAACGCTAGCACACTTACGCTAAAAGTATTTGGGTTGTCCGCTCGTTCTTTTGCAATAAGACGCGTGCTCGTGCCAGAGTAGTAGATACGATGCAGATCATTGGTGATGTAAAAGGTAAGAACGTCATCATCGTTGATGATATGGTTGATACAGCCGCACCATTACCAAGGCAGCTGATATTAAGAAAGACGCAGGGTGCAAAGAGTGTTCGTGCTATTGCTTCTCATTGTGTGCTGAGTGGTCCTGGCGACGAGCGCGTAGAGGCTTCCGCCTTGGAAGGATGGTCTTGCAGATTCTATTCCCATATACTGCTCTGCTGTTCAAAGGTTAAGCAGATCTCTGTTGCTGATATGTTTGCAGAGACGATCAGGCGCGTTTTGAATAGAAAGTATCTCAGTCAATATCTTATCTAATTGATAGATTAGATAGATCGGAACTTGTGATTAGACACATAATAAGGATGGAGATGAAGAGTTCCATCCCTTTTTGTGCTTTTAAAGACAAGTTTCGTTGATATAAGTCAATAAATGAAGAATCATATAGAAAATAGTCCCCCAAATGTTTTGGTGTGTGCGAAAACAGTTATACCTTTGCATTGTCAAAAGACAAATAGATTGTTTAGGTTAGTAGTAATAGATTTAGGTTTTTAGTTGTTTAGTTTAAGGTAGAACAAAAAGAGATTGTTCAGGTTTCACCTAAATAGGTTTAGTTTAGGTAATAAATAAGGTTGATTAAAGGATACATGATGCAAGATGATTGCAAAACGCCGTGAGGCGAGAACCCAAAATGCCTCAAACATTCACCAAAGGTGAATTGGCAAAGGGTATAGCACTTGAAGCTATACCTTTGTTAGTTTCTTCTACTTATCAAAGCTTCATCTGATAGTGGAGATAGGGCTTGAATAATTGTGTTGATGGCAACCACGACTTGTGCTAACCATCAGCACAGATTCTATAAGGTATCACGGGGAATGATCAAACTGAAGTGGTTAAAAGTAAGTAAGGATCTACTGATGAAAGAAGAAAAATACTGCTGTCACTCCTGTCACACCTTTGATGCTTATAAGTCGTTGGAATATAGATAATTAGCTGAAATGTTAAAAGTGACAGCAACTTAAATCTAAAAATAAACCATGTGTTTTAGAGGATGAAAGGGGCTTCGGGCGGTTATGACTATATAAGATCAAGGAATACTTGCATTAGATTAGTAGGGATGTTTTCTATACTTTTGTTTCCTTCTAACTCATAGGTAAATCATAAAGTTTTGTAGCCTTAAATTTGCCCATGTGGGATATAATATGTGCTTTTAGTTACAAGATTGCAAACGTCAATCAGTGATTAGAGGAGTAAAAAGGATGTCTAATATCAAAAACAAGGCGAAACTCGTTGATGTCGCATCGGCAACTTTTTGCGAAGAATGGTATAGCCAATACGACAATGAACGATATTGCGAAGTCGTCGGCAGGAAGACGCACGCTCTATACCTACTTCAAGAGTAAAGATGATGTATATTAGGTGCGGTGATAGAATCAGAGTTGGAACGTCTATCAGATGAGTTAGATGAGGTTGCCTCAGCGTATTAGACCGCAAGATAAGATTATTGAATCTGATTGAGTACTCATCTAAGTATGATTAAAGAAACGGTTATGCGCAATGGAAACTTACGTGCTGAGTTCTTTAGAAATATATGGATGGTAGAGAAGGTACGCAAGAATTTTGATGAAGACGAGATCGAGCTCTTTCGCAAGGTATATGCAGAAGCGAAAGAAGATGGCGAATTTGATATTGACAATGTAGAGCTGAGTTGCAGACATCACACATTATTGTATCAAGGGCTTGGAAGTACCATTTATCTATGGTCGGTTAGGTCATGGACTAACCGAAGAGTCCTCCCGTCCGTTAGTGGCAAAGGTTGTGTATGGTGCATTAGGTAAGAGTATTATAAAGCAATAACTAACAATATAAACTAAGGCAATATGAAATTATTGGAAGGTAAGACAGCCCTTAGTCACAGGAGCTGCACGTGGTATGGTAAAGCTATCGCATTGAAATTTGCTAGAGAAGGCGCTCACATCGCTTTCACTGACCTTGTTATCGATGAAATGGTAAAAGTGCTACTGGAAGCAGAGATAGTTGCTAAAGGCGTTAAAGCAAAGGGTTATAAGTCAATGCCGCAGACTTTGCTCAAACAGAAGAAGTCGTTGCTAAGGTAAAAGAAGAGTTTGGTCTCTATTGATATCTTAGTTAATAACGGTATCACGAAGGATGGTCTTATGTCTGGTATGACCGAACAGCGTGGGATGCCGTTATAGCGGTTAACTTGAAGAGTGCTTAACTTCATTCATGCGCTGCGTGCCAGTCATGATGCGCCAGCGCAGTGGTAGCATTATCAACATGGCTAGTGTCGTTGGAGCACATGGTAATGCTGGTCAGGCAAACCATGCTGCTTCAAAGGCAGGACTTATCGCTTTGGCAAAGAGTGTAGGTGCAGAAATGGGTCCAGAGGGCATCCGTGCTAATGCGTATTGCACCTGGATTCATTGATACAGCAATGACTCAAGCATCCTCACAAGAGATTCGTAAGCAGTGGATCGATAAGATCCTCTCCGTCGTGGTGGTACTCGTTGAGGATATTACAACACTGCAGTTTACCTCGGTTCAGACCTTTCAAGCTATGTATCTGGTCAGGTTATCCAGGTAGATGGCGGTATGAATATAGTAATTGAAAAGCCTCCCATTCCCCAACAAGGGAAGGAGACATTCATGCTTCAAAACTTGCGTTAGCATATACTCTTTGAAAACTGCAAATCACTAAAAAGGAAATATACACCGAGACCACAAGCTTTTTTAAATGAGGCTTGGAAAACTATACTATGCAAGTACTTTACGAAGATAACCATGTCATAATTGTCTATAAAGAGGTTGGTGAGATTGTGCAAGGCGATAAGTCGGGCGATATACCACTGTCAGAGATTGTCAAACAATGGTTGAAAGAGATAGCACCAGGTGCGCAATGTTTTTCTTAGGTATTGTTCACCGGCTCGATCGACCTGTTTCTGGTTTAGTTATCTTTGCTAAGACGTCCAAAGCACTTACCGTTTGAATAACGCTGTTCCTGCAATGGTGAAGTGCATAAGACCTATTGGGCAATCGTTACCGTCCTCCTTTTGAACCCGAAGCGACGTTAACCGACTGGCTTGTGCGTACTGAGTAGCAGAATAAGAGTTACGCTTATAACCATCAAGTGCCCCACTTCCAAGAAGTCAATCTTACATTACAAGGTGATCAATCAGACTGGTTCATTACACGCTCTTGGAGGTTAACCTTATGACAGGAAGGCATCATCAGATACGTTGCCAACTGTCAAATATGGATTGTCCTATCAAGGGTGACTTGAAAGTATGGGGCGCCTCGTTCCAATCCAGATGGCGGTATCTGTTTGCTAAGTCATCGTGTGGAATTTGTTCATCCAGTGTCTAAAAGAACTCATAAAGTGGAGTCTCCTCTCCCAACGACAATCTTTGGCAAGCGATTGAAAGTTCTAATTGATAAGACACCGCCCTTTATATATAATAAGGTGGGATTCTCGATTCTCTCCTTTGGCTTCTATACTACTATTATTGCCTTAGTAGTCTGTTATTGTGTACCTTAATTCTTTTGTCATGTACGCTTTTTGTTTTACCTTTTGTCAACTGATTAGACTATTACAGATACATTATTAAGTAACAAAGATGAAGCAGATAAAATCATTACTCCTCATTATGTCGGCTGAGTTGTACTCTCTTCTTGTATTAAAGAAGAGGCTTTTAAACGAGAGGCAGACATTAATAATATTACAGTCGATGGTGTGGAACCGATCCGTAAACCGGTTATAACGAATAATGCCATCCAACTCTATGTCAACGGATGGGCTGATGTTACGCATCTTGCACCCGTGTTTAACCTGACAGAAGGTGCAACAATTGAACCAAAGGATAGTACGGTTCGCGACTTCACACAGCCCCAGCAATATGTCGTGACATCGCAGGATGGGCAATGGAAGAAGATTTACACCGTCTCTTTTATTGCTAACGACGACATTGCAACAGCCTATCATTTTGAATCCCTAAAGGTGAGATAACACCGTTAGTTACGACACCTTTGTCGACAAAACACCTGATGGTAACACCTTCGAGTGGGCGAGTGGCAATAGTGGAGTATCGTTTGTTCTGTCGGGAAAAGGGGCTAAAGACTATCCAACATGCCAATCCGATGATGGTTATAAAGGGAAGTGTCTCCAGCTGACAAACCATCAGTACAGGAGCGTTGAGCTATGTTTGGTTCGCCATCAGCTGCTGGTAACTTGTTCACAGGTCCTTTTGAACTTAATTTCGGCGACACTGGTAAGTCCACCCACTTTGGTGTTCCATTCCGCAAGACGCCTCTTGCACTTGTAGGATACTATAAGTATAAAGCTGGAACGAAGTTTACTGATAAGAAGCAGAAAGAGATTAAGGACAGAAAAGACGACTTGCGCTTTATGCCGTGCTGTTTGAAACGGCGACGGAGTGGAGTATTTGGACGGTCATAACTCACTGACAAGTGATCGCATAGTGCTTAAAAAGCCGAGCTTGGTGATCGTAAAGAAACGGACGAATGGACACGCTTTACCATTCTTTCAAGCCTGTTGATGGTAGGACGATAGATGCTGATAAGTTGAAGGCAGTACAACAAAGTCTTGCAATCATTATGTCATCAGTAAAGACGGAGCAAAGTTTTGAAGAGCTGTTGGTAGTAGCTCTATGTGACGAATTAGAGTTATACTCTAAAATAAGTTGTTATATAGATACTATCAAGATAATACTAAAGGATAAACTTAATACGTTTAGTATTAAAATGAATATACGTGTATTAAAGTATAGCAGTCGTTACTTGGGCTGTAGTATCAGTCTTTTTCGCACAAACCACCGCACAGAGCTATCTAGAATCAGCCGATCAGAATGGGTGGAATATGAGCTGAAAACAGGTAAACATTGGTGGCTCTGCTCCACCTCTATGCCCGTTGAGATAAGAAAGATATCTAGTTAGCAACCCACGATTCAATGGGGATTGAAGGAACAGCCACTAAATGGTTGGGAAAGACCATCGTTGGGGCGTGTCAGTGGGTTTGAAGTTTGAAGAAAAGGGTAGCTGACGACGTAGAGTAAAGAATTACAAGACAGAGATCGTTAATGAGGGTAGTCATGTTGCTGGTTATTGACGGGGATGCGCACGATCTATCACTCAACGCCTCCTACCATCCCAGTTATGGCTACTCATCGCATTGAAGGATAGGTGGAAAGTGCGCAGGAGTCTATTTTCCATCAAACTGGATGGTACCTCTGGACATGTTAGTAACGGTTATCTCAGAGAGAGTACCCTGTTGGGCAAAAGCTTAGTTTCGACGAGGGTAAGACAGCCTTTTACGATTTTCTTCATCGCTTCGCTCCCTTCATTATGGTACCGAGTGGTGCAACGTGCGTGCCTTTAGTCACTTTACGGTCAATGCCGATATGATATGGGCAGTGAACAGTATCTTTCAAAAAGGACTTTTAATACCATTAGTTTCCGCTATATCCAATCTATCTGAACATCGGTTTCGCTATCGTTTTGTGGGCTTTGTTTAAGACAGAGCAACAGATGCTTTTGATTAAAGTAAAGTTTCATAATTCAAAATTATGATTAGTTTGAGCGACGAGTTACGCTGACAAGTAAACAAGTTATTAGTTCTATTTGAAGTGATAGGGAATTTGTAGAGAGACACCCTCGTCTGTCCGCCAAGACACAGCCGAGTAAAGCTTCCCAAGCCCTCTTAGGGGGAATGTTGTCAACGGGATGCCATGAAAGGATAATGGCGGACAGACGAGGGCGTCTGTCCCTACTTTTGGCACTACATTCAATAGAACTAATAACTAACTGTTAACTCGTGCAATGTACTGTCAACTCTACCTAATCATACTTGAATTATGAACTTTGAATTTTGAATTAAAGAGGGCGTTCCTTCCTACTGAAACACATACTCATGTACATAGCTGGATGGCAAGAACGTAAGTGGGGACATAGAGGAAAGAAGTAATCCGTAGGTGAGCACGTCGTGCATGGTAGTAATGCGTTGATGGTTTTGCTCACATACCACCAGGATAGTGACATGACAAGAAGGATGAAAGATAGAGCGAAATGAGGCTTGCGGAGAGCTACTGGGATAGAGTTGACCTGTCACACTCAGTAAGATTGCATGCGGAACAAGTGTCAGCAGCACCATTACCACTATAAAGGCTATGAACTCAACAAGGGCTACAAAGAGTCCTATTCGCCTGGATAAGTCAGGAAAACGCTGTCGCTGCTGTCGGGAGAACTCTCCGTAAGGCTTTCAAGAACCTTGCGCAAATGAAAGCTCCCCACCGCTATACTGCAACCATGAGATATACTAGCCATGACGTTAGTTGATTGCGAACGAAGAACCGAAGAACCAGCGTATTCCTTCACTACTCAACAATGAGTGAAGAGCCCAGTCTGGATTGGCAGCAGTTATCAAACCATGACAGTAGGATGACGGCTATCTGTGTCAAGAAAAGCACTATGACAACATAACCTAACTTATTCTTCATCAGCACGGAGATTATCTATATCGATGATGCGAAGCTCCAATCGCGCACAACAAGACGTGGCATTGACGCTCGTTCCTTATCCTTCAGGAAAGAGCTTTTGCACGAGTTCTGGCTTGTTTTTCAAGCGTCTTCACACCGAATGGCATGCCCGAAGATTGGTTATTTGCTCCTTCGTGTAACTGAGTGCAAGGTGTCGAAGGAAGCGTTGTCGTACCTGTCGATCCTGTATCCCACCATTGCTTCTTGGTGCATTAGCATGCTATTCACGCTCTGTTTGAAGCGCGAAACGATCTTTTCTAGGATGGGCTGATTGAATACTAAGCGTTTACCAGACATCACACTCGACACGTCACCACGGGTAAGTAACTCCCCACCCTTTTAGACATATTCCATCGGTACCAGCGTTCAATACGTCCACCCAAAGCTTCTCATTGAGTATCTCACCAGTAAAGATTAAGACCTTAACGTTGGGATATGCCCTTAGTCTGCCCACAGATCTCACACCAACAGTAGTTGATCCACCCAAACTAAGGTCTAAGAGTACCAGATCTGGTAGTTGTTGCTTAATCAACTTCCAGTATGCTACTGTTTTCAGCCGTTCCGATGATTTCAGCCTGGTATTTCACGGGAAGATAACGTCCTGTTCCTTTCAATTGAGTGGCACATCTTCCACTATTACTACTTTGAACTCTCCATTTTATATATCTTTTTCTATTTAATTCGGTATTTTCTTCATTCCTCCTATTAGGCTTTTGAGAGGATAATATCTATCTCTGTCCCCTCGTCTGCGGTTTAGCTGTAATGCCACAAACTGCGCTTTGCTTTCGGCTCTCCATTGTCTCACGATCCGCCTACATATAAAAGAACATCATTCCCGCGCTTTGTGGCGAGAAGAGTTCGTGGCATACTTCGGTCGAGAGGTAACGATGAGAGCTGAACATGCAGTGCGACATATCGCTGTTGATACTCTTTTCTGCACTGACAACGAGCGGTTGGTTCTGGTTTTCTGAGTAGAGTATCGAAGAGGTAAGCAATCATTACAGGGTCACCAGCCACTAATGGGATTGTTAACGGTCATGCTTTCAACTTATTTTCGGGTACGATTGCTGCAGATCAACGCTCTTGCTACTAGTTTCACAGCCCTGAACTGGTGCATCGCCTGCTGACTTAGCAAACTGTAAAGCTCCGTAATAGACAGCCAACTCATCAATAGCCTCCAAAGGTCTGTCTGTGTCGGACCCAACCAGCTGTCGGATGCGTGATGGCAATACATTGTTTCGTGCTTGAGTGTCGATAGGCAGTTGTCGAGAATATCAGTTACCATATGCAAGCGTTCGTTCTCGTATTCCACACAATGTACCCTCGTCTTCCAGTGCCTCAATGTCTGCTCGTACTCTTCTGGCTCGCTTCCTGTGATGCTACCAAGCTTTGATTTGCTGAACAATGTTCCGTGACGCTCAGGAAGCGGTCGCTGCTTTCACACGATCAACCTCTTGAGTTTCTTCGACGCATATCACCAAGAGAACGGCACTGATATGCTTTTACTCGTTCTATGCTGAATTGATAAGGAGTTTTGCTATGATAGTACATCACGTAATACACGGGGAAAATAGACAACAGTAAGAGCACCAAGAGGGCGATAGCTACGTTCTTATTAGTCTCCGACTTCATCATCATTCGGCAATACTCGCCCAGCGAACTATCGGCTGATCGCTCCTTGAAGAGGTGTAAAACACTATTATTGTACTTATAGATGTCCCATTGATGTAGAGCTAAGGCAGCAATACACCTGTTGCGTGTATCCAGAATCACCCTGTAATCAATGGGGACGTTGGTATGAAACCACTTAATTCTGCCGGCACATTAGAAAGGCTTCCGATGCGTTGCATGAGGAGCTCATGAGGATTGAACCTAAGGCTGTTGGTTAATATAGTATCGGCACTGTCAGCAGCCGCAGGTCTGCTCAGCCCGACCGTTGATATTACTGAAGTAAGCCGAGTCGGCACAGATACCCGCTAATGTCTTGCAGTCCTTTTCGCCATGGCTGCTGCTTTATCATCGTTCCGCTGGTCGTGCCTGTGCCGAACAGAGGGACGAAGTGGCGATGAGTAGACAAGAGGATGCGGGACTCACGCCCTTAGGGAAGGTGAGACAGCGTGAGCCCTTTTTCTTTCGGCTCTTAACCCTATCCGGCAGACTGAAAATATCTGACCGATCTTGCGGTATTTATTATGATTCCGTCAGTTCATTAGTCCGAAACCATGTGAAGTACCGTCTTTTGATCGTGAATAGCTCGGTCGAATAGATGTTGCTGTGTTTCTTCACTGATGCCACATCCTGTATCCTCCACAGAAAGCTCCAGGCAGTCGGCTTCTTCATCGCCTTGACACATACCTCGCCCCTGCGTGGTGTGAACTTACGCGTATTGTCGGCAAGAGTATTCACCATGAAGAGCGTGAGATGCGCGTTTGCTTGACGATAGCAGGCGTATCCTCCACATTCAGCTCCACTCCTTTTTAACTGGAAAACCCATGCGTCCTTTCTTCACTAATGTCGAACAATTCGCCGTGCTGTGAAGTTCTCAATATGTGCGAGTCGCCCTTGTCGGAGTTGAATCCACTCGTCAGCGTCGAATTAAGGTCGTTGATCATGTCCGTGAGTTCCCGATATAGTGAAGCGTTCGCTTCACCGCTTCAGACTCACCTCCTTCTTAGTTTGTTGACCCCATGGCATTCGACTGATAAGTGGTATGATGCTGTTAACCAACGATACCTTCGCACGTTGCTCCAGGTAGCGTCGCTTGTTATCGACAAGATGAATGTTAGCCATGGTCAAACTGCTCTGAAATCTCCGCATATTCATCGCCGAGTTGAGCCATATGCGTTATGTTGCTTCCATTCTTCTAAAAGGCAAGAGAATGTCCAGTTCTGATTGGTTTCCCAGTCGCCGCGAAGGTAATGGAAGATGATTAACAAGGACTGAACTGCAACGATGATGAACCCGATTGCGAAGATCGCATGTTCAACTGCTGCGAAGTAGAGTCCAGTTGATCGGCACGCGCCTGTAGTATCGGTCCCGGACGGGTCTGTTCCTGCAAGTCAAGATATATGTTCCCGTTATAGTCGCTCGCCTGTTTATTGTCCATAGCAGAGCACACCACGCAGAGTTGTTCACGTAATAGAAGCCACCGTCGGGGCTTAGCTGATGGCAGGATTCTGTCTTTACAGGCATTCTGAAGACAGATAAGTGCGGGAGCGATAGTCCTTATCTGCCAGTAACAAGACGCCAATGTACTGGGTAAGAACCAGCTGCTTTGATAGATATCTCATACTTCTTGAAGATACTGAAGAGTTGTTGGCGAGGTTGCCCGCGACAAGACCATCGGGCAAGTTCGTGACATTTAAGTATTGAAAAGGGGCAGGTTATCACGGATAAGTTTCTCTTCACTCGTTATTCACCGCGCTCACTCAGAGCCTGCAATGAGTTTGCCTCCCAATAAGGGTAGGGTATTATGGATAGCAAGTCATGTAACAGCTGAATGAGATAATCGAACTCTTTCGGTTAATCTCTTCTTGTTTTCTTCGTAAAGACACCTCCCTGCACCCACATTATATAAGTACGCGAGCAGTTGAGGCATGTCCGTTTGAATCTCACCATCGGGGTTGATGGCTTTCAAGAGCACGTACCGACGGTTGCTCCAAACCGACATATAGTACGTAGAGCTTCACGCATGGCATATTCCGAACGTGGCATATACCATGCGACGTCGCTGTCTTTTCGGTCAGGAGTCGGTTATCCTCATAGATACGATGAAAGCGTTTGCTGGCTTTCTCGTTATAATCGTAAAACTCTTATTGTTCGATTCGCGCTGGCAAAGACGCACCATTTGTATGTCGGCAACAAGCAGTTCTACCCGATCATCAGTGCTCTGGATCACCATTGAGTTTTATTATAAGCTCCTGTCAAAGTGCATTTGCATCAAGTCGACAAACGCCAGATTGTTAATCGCCTCAGCCTTACCTGCGCTGTAACCATCCGACAAAGGCGAGGGCTTGCTTCGCACAGATCTGTACCGAGTCAAGGTTCCTATAATGCAGGCATACGCCTGTTCATATATAGTCATCCGCCTGTTGGTTCATGTGGAGCCGCACATGCGAGGAAGAACAGGAGTAGGCAGCTTGCCACCAATGTCGCAATTATCTTTTGTTCTACTGTCTTCATCTCATTGTATTGAGTCGTTACCATCCATCGAAATGATTTGAGAGACAACATACGAAACTTTTTAAAACAGCCAGTAAACGGTCTCTTTTTAATTCAAAATTCATAATTCATAATTCAAAAATTATGATTACTTGAGTTGGACAAGTTGACTGGCTGACGAGAAACATGTTGCTTGTTCTGTGGAAAAACACATCTCCACGCTCTCCTCTCCATTCGGAGAGGGACGTGAGACTCTTCACACGGAATACATAGATGGCACGAAGCCTCGAAGGTTACACAGAGTTCCTAAAGGAACATGGGAATCACAGAAGCTGATGCTCTTGTGCAATTCAAAATTATAATTCACAACTCAAAAATTATGATTAGTTCGAGTTGACGAGTGGAGAGTTGATCGTTAACAAGTTGTTTGTTCTGTTGGAAACAATAGAGGATCTGTAGACAGACGCCCTCGTCTGTCCGCCTCACTTTCTTTGGCATCCCAATAGCAACATCCCCTTGGAGAGGCTTAGGAGACTTTTTATTTGTTAGATTTGGCGGACAGACGAGGGCGTCTGTCCTCACAGATTGGTATTATATTAATTAAAGAAACGCCCTTTCCATTTGAAGAGGGCGTTTCGTTATGAAAAGGGCGTCTCTTCACATCGAAGAAACGCCCCTTTGTTTGCTAATAGTAGAGTTTACTCTCTCCATTCGGAGAGGGGCCGGGTGAGGCTCTTCTTTTTCCTTTCGGGAGGCTGCGGGTATCTTCCTCATCGATAAATTCGTAATGGAGACAATCAATCTATAAAAAGAAAGCATAAAAGTGTTGAATCAATACAGCTATATTTTTGTTTTTCACATAATTATATGTACCTTTTGCACGCCGTATCAAATTAGGATAACGGAAACTCAACCATTTTTTAGGAGAAATTAATGGTTTCAAAGGAGGAGATAGCAATATTCATGAGACAACTTAAGATTTCTAAGAGCATCACAAACCGTTCTAGCAGAGGTTAGATAAGTATTCTTGTTGAGATAGGACGCTGAAACCGATGATTACAGTTGATGAGGAGATTGAACTCGCACAGGAGATCCATAAGGGCGGACGAAAGGGTGAACGTGCTAAGGAGAAACTGATTAAAGCCAACCTCCGATCGTCGTCGTTTCTAAAACAGTATCAGCACCAAGGTTTGCTCACTAACCGATCTTATCGACGAGGGCAACATTGGTTTAGTAAAAGCAGCTGAGAAGTTCGACGAAACGCGTGGTTTTAAGTTCATTTCATACGCTGTGGTGGATTTCGTCAGAGCATTCTGCAAGCTATCGCAGAGCAGAGTCGTATCGTGAGGTTGCTCTCAATCAGGTTGGTGCTATATCGAAAAATCAACCAGGTAACCAATGAGTTTGTGCAGAAACACAACCGTCGTCCATCTCATCCATGAGCTTGCTGACTCACGGGACTCGAAGAGTCGCGCATCAGACAGAGCCAGAGCGGATAACCACCACATGAGTATCGATGCACCTTTCAGTGACGATGATGACAAATTCAATGAGTGACATGCTCTCTGGTGATGATCTCGTACGGACAAGGGCGTTGACTTCGAGTCAATAGTCAGATGATTTGCGTGCCGTTCTACAGAATACTTCCAAAGGACCGAGATTAAGATCGTCACAGAATGCTTCTGGTATCGGGTGCCAAGAGAAAGGTCTGAGGAGATCGGAACCGAGATGGGGCTTACTCGTGAGCGTGTTCGACAGATTCGAGAAAGGCTATTGAGAAGATACGTGAGAGTGGTAACGCCCGCGTGTTGATGAAGTATCTGGGCTAAAAATACGACTCTTTCAATCAGCAGCCTCACCCCAGCCACAACCAACCTCACTACGTCCCCACAGCCTCTCCCCGTCCCCTCTCCGAATGTTAAAACCTCTCCCAGCCCTCCCAAGGAGGGAGAGCCCTAACAGGAGCATAGAGAAAAAGGTTTTCACTCAAAGAGGGCGTTTTCCTGATGTAAGGCGAGCCTCTTCATCACGAAGAAACGCCTTCAAAGCAAAGAAGGCGTCTTTGTTTTTAATCCTGCTGTTCCAGCTAACGAGGGACAGCTTGCAATACTGAAACTATATGATACATAGTATTTAGCAAACCCTTACTTCAAGTAGAAGTAATCATAATTTTGAATTGTGAATTATGAATTTTGAATTTGCACCTGAGCATCTGCCTCTGTGGATTCCTCATGTTCCTTTAGGAACTCTGTGTCGCTTCGCAGCTTGTGCTATCCGTGTATTCCGTGTTAAAATGTCCCAGCAAAGAACTTATTGATGCTTTTCAACAACAGAACTAATCATAATTTTGAATTATGAATTTTGAAATTTTGAATTGCACCATGTGCTGTCGCTCAGAATCTCGTGTCCTTTAGGAACTCTGTGTCGCCTTGCGGCCTGGTGCCATCCGTGTATTCTGTGTTAAAAATGCCACAGCAAAGAACTTATTGATGCTTTTCAACACAGAACTAATCATAATTTGAATTATGAATTATGAATTTTGAATTGCACTTGGGCGTCTGCCTCTGTGGAATCTTTGTGTCCTTTAGGACTCTGTGTCGCCTTGCGGCTTGTGTCATCCGGTATTCCGTGTTAAAATGCCACAGCAAAGAACTTATTGATGCTTTTCAACAACAGAACTAATCATAATTTTGAATTATGAATTATGAATTTTTGGAATTTCAATGAGCCCTTTCCTTCCCTCAATATCGTCTGCATTTTAAACACTTCTCGGGCTGTTCGGCAGCGCAGTTATGCGTTTCGTACTTCGTCCGTAGCTATCATAAAGCTGGGAACAGGCGCATTGCCCTGTCTCAATCTTCGGCCCCCATTGAATCATCGGACTACCATCGTTCGGTTCGATATACCGCCATCTGTGGGTGAGGACAGACAGACATGATTGCTGAAAGGCCAATGACATAATCGCGCCCCTGCTTATTGCGACTGAGCATGTTGAGATAATCCATTGTCCGTGCGCTCCCTTTGGAAGGGGTAGTATGAATGAGCGAACCGAGCGATGAAAGAAATCTATCTCGCTACCAAGGCATCCGAAACCTCGCCCTTCCACTTGTTTAGACCATGACACGATCAGAGAATAGCCGTCCCGCCCTCGAAAGCATTGGTATTTATTCCCACGGAAAGGTCCTGCTGGGCTGACCATGCAGCTGTTCCTCGGCTCGGTCGGCATATCCATCATCACAACGGGACCGCTGTCGCTTGTAAGAATCACCATATTATCGTCAAGGTGCAGTTCTTGAGCTTGCGGAGCAACCTCCGACCGTCCAATCAAACTGCTCGATGGCGTCGCCACGCGCTCCCATGATGTTATGACTGAATCGAGTGATGAGGAAAGCGGGACGTATGTCGCTAGTAGCGAACAGACGAAAAACGGCTCCGTCTTGTGTCTCTATGAATCGCTGTGCACAAGGATAGAGTCTGCGATGTTCATCCTTCCATAACGCCTTACCCCCGCCTTCATGTAAACCGATCCGACTGATTCCATTGACGATAGATGTCATGTCCGTGGCTTGCACGCTGATTGTAAAGGAGTTCGGGATGGTCTCGTCCAGTCGGCTCACCGTCGAAGTTCTTTTCTCGATAAGACACCTCAATCGGATGCTCGGGATCATAGTTTGCCACCTTCCATTCTCGACGAACACACATGAACACGATCCGCCGTAGCCGCCACGATGTAGTGATAATCGAAACCACGTCCCCAATGCCCGTGGCAGGTGCGTTCCAACTGCTCACCGGTCTTATCACCAGTCCGAGGTGCCATTTGCCGATGGCAAGGCGCTATATCCCTGACTCTTAAACATATTCGCCATTGTAAACTGGCTCGGTTTGATAATCATCCCAGCGTTACCCGGTGCCACATCTGTCCTCTCGTCGCCAAGCATACCCCCCGTGAGGAGCGAGTAATCGAGGGCGTACGTGGCAGCCACAGCATGCCCATTAGCAAAGCGCATGCCCGATCGTGCCAAACGGTTGATATTCGGCGGTGAACGTTCTTGCCCCATAACACTTCATGTCTCCATAGCCCAAGTCATCGGCTAAGATGATGATACGACGGTTTGTTAAGATGTTTCAGCTTTGTGCTATAGTAGGAATGCTTGCTCCCATGGCAGAAGAGAGTAAACGCCAGTGTGATAAGTCTTTGTTCCATATAGGTTTTAATTGTCTCAACGTGTCATTAAAGGCCCCTATGGGAGAGTTTATCTATCTCTCGGATGGATTTAGGATACAAAAGAAAGTAAAATATGGAGTAATCAAACAAATAAGAATCTCTATAATAAAATATATGATTTTGAGCAAAGATGATACTATAAAAATGAAAACGAGCCTTCTGTTTGAAAATACGTGTTTTTATACTTGAATATAAGTATAACCTCGTATCTTTTGCATTGAAAGATTGAATAAGGGAGGAGGTTTCAATGAAACGGAAAGGACAACGGTAGCATCTCAAACCTTTTACCTAATGTCTCGAGGAGATGCCTATCTCGTCGCAGATTATTCAAGTTACAGTATAACAACCAATAGGTTTGGGCTTATGAGACGGATTTTCACTTGGCATTCGACGCTGATGACACCCGCATGGGCAGTCAGACGTACTAACTAGTAGAGCATGTTACTGCGAGATATCGTTGTATGCAGATGCGACTGAAATCACCAAGTCATTATTGTCTACTGAAATATAATAATAGGGTCCTTTGTTGTGGGAAGTAAGGCATTCATACTGTCCTTGTAGAGAATGCGGTTTATAAGCCAAGCGTAAGGTTACAGGAGACGAAATAGAACAGATTATAGGATAGGGAAAGAGTTGCTGATTGCCTGGTAGACCCTTTGATAGGGTTCATGACTTTTGAGCAACGGCAAGCTACGGGCTTTATACCACATGGTTGTATTCACGAGGCGAACTGTCGATCAGAAAAAGAAGATGGATCGATCGGGATTAAGACCTTCTTTGATGATGTCATCATCGTTTCGGACAAGACACAAGATGTTTATCACCGCTTATGCAAGTTGTTATAACATCACAGCAGATCAGCTGCTGATGGTGGGTAATTCGTTTTCTGCGGACATCGAACCTGTTTTGAATTTTTGGAGGATGGGTGCCTATATCTCTATTGAGGGTTTGGAACAGGAAAACACAACTGTTGATTATGTTCATCCCAGGCTCGCGTTTGTCAAAGATTACGGATCTTGAACTCAAAATCTAAACTCTCCATCATCGCTTATTGACACCTCGAAACTCGTGAAAGTTTCTCCAGAAGCTCCTAAGCCCCTCCGAAGGAGGGATGTTCCAGTGAGCTAGTTGGGAGAGGCCTTTCTTTAATTCAAAATTCAAAGTTCATAATTCAAAATTATGATTACTTCTGTTTGAAGTAAGATTTGCTAAATGCTGCGTATCATATAGTTTCAGTATTGCAAAGCCGTCCTCGTTAGTTGAATAGCAACTCAAAAATAAAGAGACGCCTTCATTTGAAGAGGGCGTTTCGTTATGAAAAGGCGTTTTTCGATGAAACGCCCCTTGAATTAAAGTGCGTGCTTTCAACTGCCCTGTTAGCACCTCTCCCCTGGGGGAGGCTGCGGGTTCGTCTCCATTCGGAGAGGGACGGGTGAGGCTTTTATCTCTGTCGTTAAACATGGCAGAAAACCTATGATTTCTAATCTTTAGTATCTCGCAAGTCAAAGAGTAACGTACAATGGGTAGGAAATAAAGTTTCTTTGACGCTGAGATAAAAAGATATAGCGAAGCTGTTTGACTGAAGAATGCGGGAAACAGGGCGAACAAAAGCTCGTTCGGCATGATCTCAGACGTTGTTTGAGTTTAATATATCCGATTTCAACGTTCCTGGAAAGGCTGGTGAAGCTGAGCTCTATGAGGCTATCGACTGCGGTGCCATCCAGATACTGATGACGCCACTATCGCAGATATGAAGGCAAGCGTGTCGAGACAAGGAACGTGATAAGGCTGAGGCAGAACGACGTGCGATAGAGTAGCTGGAGATGACTGATTGGAGGAGCAATGGCCGACTGGGGAATCTTGAATAGACATTTAATTGATTATGACATTATATCCAAAATTGATAACAGACGCCCCTGGAGAAGGTAATCTACCCCGGGACGAAGGAAGAATCTCATTGAGAGTGAGATGTCTGGCAGATACGCCGAGTATGATGAAACAAGGAAGATTATGTTGATATTCCTCGCGAGACTGATCCGTTCCTCAAGTCGACCTTTAAAGCAGCTGAGGCAGATTCATCACTCGGTGGGAAGGACGTAGAAGTGACCATAGAACCGAGTTCAAGAGTCCCTCGCCCAGAGGTAGGCGTTGCCGCCGCGAAGAATATTATCGCCGTTAGTTCGGGTAAGGGTGGTGTTGCAAGAGCACTGTTTTCTGCCAATCTCGCCATCGCTTTAGCCCGCTCAGTATAAGGTTGATTGTTTCGATACCGACATCTTCGGTCCGGAGTATACCTAAGATGTTCGGTGAGAAGACGTCCGTCCGTATGGCGTTGAGAAGATGGTAGACAGCCACAGAGCCTGCTGAGGCGATGGCGTCGGCTTCTTTCCATCGGATTCTTCGTTAATCCCGATACAGCAACGCTGTGGCGAGGGGGTGGCGACGTGCTGCTTTGAAACAGCTCATCGCTGATGCCGATTGGGGAGAGCTGATGATTTCATCCTCGACGCCTCCTGGGACCAGTGATATCCACTTCGACACTGATGCAAACACTGTCAATTACAGGCAGTGATTGTTTCACCCACAAAAGTGTAGCCCTTGCCGATGCGAGAAAAGGCATTGATATAAAAATCGAAATGACAAGGTTAACATTCCAATCTTAGCTGGTGGAGAACATGGTATGAGTTTACTCCAGCCGAACTACATGCAGAATAAGTATTATATCTTTGAAGCGACGGCTGTAAGAACCTTGCTAAAGAGTCAACTGTCCGTTACTCTGCAATGATACCAATCGTTCAGACATTTGCGAAAACGGCGATATGGGTACTCCGGCAGCTCTCGCGGGACACCGTGACCGGTCATGTTCTGAGTTTATGCAGTCTGTGTGACAGTGGTCAATAGACGGAATAAAGAACAAGCCCCAACGAAGATTGTTGAGGTGAAGAATTAAGGGCGAGATAACGCCTTTGAAGCATGAAAAGAAAGTCTCACCAAGAAATCTATCGACAGAAATCTTAGAGACTTTCTTTTATTTCGTTCAGCCCTCACGAAAACCCCAATGAAATGCAAGATAGAAGGGTGAAGAGCGCAGTGAAGATACCATTTAATGTAATTCCAAGACTGGCAAATGCGCTATATTTACTGCTTATAAGACATCGCCGTGATGCGCCAACAGCGGAGAAGCAGTGCCCATAGATAGTCCTCGAGCTATCGGACTACGCACATGTCCTATCGCCAAAGCCTTGAATCCAACCAAAGCTCCTATAATACCTGTGATGACAACAACGCAGCCGTGAGAGAGCGAATACCCTGCTCTGCTAACCTCCATTGCTATAGGGCTAGGACCAATTTATCGCCATTGACAACACGACAACATCCGATGCACACATAGTTTGGCAACCGACAACACTCACATCTCCAACCAAACAGCCCACTAACTGCGACAGAACAACAAGCAACCAAAAGACGTCTGATAGCGTCCAACTGCAAATAAAGTGGAACCCCTAAGGTTACGACCGGTAGTTCAGCGTAGTCAATGAGCTGTGTCTGGTTTTATACACTGAAAGGGAAACACCCGTCACCTTTAAGTATATAATGATAAGAATGATAGCTATAAGGATGGATGTCAGCATCCAGCCTGTCTTCTTTGTAGTCGCTGATCAAAAAGAACGTCCCGCAGGTGAGCGTCAGGATAACATATTGATTAGAGAAGATGTCTCGTCCGTCCTGAATGAGGTTCACCGCTGATCGATGGTTTAATTGAAAATCATAACTCGCCCTCCTTTTCACATAATATCCTTCTTGCAAGGCTTCAGTCGTGAGGATCTGTCCTCCTCGGTGTATTCTCGTATATTCTTTGAGTATCTGCTTCATCTCTTCCGCCTGCCTTCTGTGCGCACGATGATGCAACAGGTCGAGTGCTATCATTCGACGTTCTAGTTTGATAACAAGCTGGTGCATGTCCAGAACCACCAGAACGAGCACCGTACTGACGATAGTTGCCGTCATAATAGGAACTACCTTCTCATCAGATCCAGATAGAGAATCAGCGCACCCGCGTGAACGAAGAAGAAGCCTGTGCTGGCGATAAGCATGCCCGATAAGTGCTCCACCCAACCAAGTTTTACCCATCCCAACTTAAGGAATAAGGGTGAGAAAACAACATACCGATGATACTGGACGGCAGTTTTATTCCAGTCGCCCATGGTTGATAATTTCCTCCTTAATGCCAAGCTATCCGTGAAGATCACAAAGAATTGTATTGCCATTTCAGAAAGAGATGTATTGTCAGCGACAGCATTAACGCTCGATTTATAATCCGTTTGAGTGCAGAAAAGCAAGTTGCAAAGTTATACTCTTAACCAATTCATTCTTCATCGTTCGTAAAGAAGCCTCATAAAGAATAGATGACACGATCAAGAACAAAACGCATGTCATCAAATAATTTGTGTAAGTTTGCGCAAGTACCAATAATGATTGCGTGAGACCCCAGGATAGAGTGAGGATTGAGAAATAATATAACGATAAGAAGCTGCTGACCAATCGTCAGATTGGGTCGTAGTAATATGACGTTCTCGGTTGGAGACGGCAAGAGAATGGTGTGTTGTTAATGGAACCTATGCGAAATGAATATGGGCATTCTCTAGCTGCTAACCTACGGAAGCCCTCAAAACATCGTGAACTCTTTGCAGAGCGGATAAGCAAACGCGTGTTGGTTCAGTCGGGACTCTCCTGTTATGCTCATGGCGCCCGTGGATGAGTATAAGACGCGATGTGGAAACGCTCTATTATCACACTTTCACCACAAAGGAAACGAGGAGGTTCTGGCTCATCAACTGATGGAACTCAACGTGATGGTGTGGTTTTCTCGATAACACAAGACCTGAAACTCGTTATTGATGTACCACTGAAGACAATATCCGCGACACAACCTTGATGTGTCCAGTCTGGACGCATCTCTATCGAAGAAGATACGCATACGTGTGTGCGCCGAAAGCTGGCATGCTTTATTTCCATGAAAAGCGCATGGAAGTACGAAGCTAGTTCGCAGAATAGATTCCGATTTGCCAATACTCACAAGATCGTCAACGCCACGATGCTATTACCCATTAGCATATATGGAAACTGACGGGATGGATGCGCAACAAGACGAACTCTTGCTCATCGGGGATATGCCATACGCGGAGCTGCTCACCGATGAACCACAGTACCAGGCTTCTATAAGGTCGTAAATCAGGCAGATGACGGCACAACACCATATCTTGCGCAGAGAAAGGACATTCCTTGCGACATCAAAGCCATCTATCTGATTGAACAAACAGCAACATCACAGTCAACAATACTTCACAACGAATGAGAATCATATAACGGAAAATATAAGGAAGGCACTTTGACATCCCTCGCACATTCAAGGCACGACCCACAACGGACTTTGCTAAGGAGAATATCTTTAATGTCATCAATGCTCATTTGACCGGGAAAGAGACCGGTGGTCGATCTCGACTTTGCGGGTACGGGAGCATTTCTCTGAATTGCTATCGCGCGGCTGCAAGGAGGTTGCTAGTGCTGAAAAAGGACAGGGATCGTGCCTGCGTCTCCATCTCACAGTGCATGGAGAAGATAGGTACCGGCTGAACATGTACGACTAAGCGGCGACGTCTTCCGATTCTCATAAAGCAGCTGTCATCAGCAGTTCGATTTTCATCTTTAAGCTGACCCTCCTGGTATGCCCTCCCCGAACTGCCAACCATCCTTTCGATCTCACCTTTCTCGCAAGACCTCCTTGCGCCTGATGGGTCTTCGTCTGTCGCTGAGCATGCAGCGGCAAGCACAACGACTTCTCTTCGCACCCCCATTTGTGGAGCACCGCGTTATGGCGGGACGTCAATTTCACGTTGCTTAAAGCCTCCTCAAGCCCCTCTCTTTAATCTGTGATCTCAAAGTTCATAATTCAAAAATTGATGATTAGTAGAGTGTGACGAGTGGACTGGTTGACAAGTAAACGGGTTGTTTGTCTGTGGGAAACAACATTTTACCCCTCCACTTCGGAGAGGGGGCGTGAGGCTCTCTAACACGGAATACACTGGATGGCAATGAAGTTTGGGCATGACACAGAGTTCCTTACGGAACATGGGAATCCACAGAAGCGGACGCCCTCGTGCAATTAAAATTCATAGTTCATAATTCAAAATTATGATTAGGTAGAGTTGACAAGTGGGACTGCTGGACAAGTTGACGAGTTATTTGTTCGATTAAAGGGGCGTTTTCCTATAGAAGAGATGCCCGACAAAGGAAACGCCTCTTCAAATGGAGAAGGGCGTTCCTTGTTTTCATTCCTGCTGTTCCCAAGTTAACGCCATCGCCTTGTTACACACCAAACAATATCCTGGAATTAGCTTCCTGTTAGTACCTCATTGGGGAGCCAGAGAGCTTGCTGGGCTTTTTCCAGAAGTTAGGAGGCTACCTTTTCCCTAAAGTGGCTTTTCTATAATGCTTCAACATCAATAGCCAGTTTTGTCTCTTGATGTTGTATTTTTCATTAGCTCTGCATCATTCTTTAGTCCTCATCCAATAACTGGTCACGATCTTGTTGCCCTTTGTTATCCAATTACGGAACAACTCGGCAGCCTGTTGAACATTCCTTGCCCATTGAGTCTATTGAGGTAATCCGTTGTTATGGCGATGCTTCCAATAATGTGTTATAGAGTTGTTCGGCCTTTATCAGCTCTTTCTCCATAAGCATTGCCCATGCGAAAAACGCGCTTCATCAGTTCATGTCGTCGGGGTATTGATAATCCAATCGAATAACTCTTCTGCACTTCCAGATGATTTCAGTTTCAAAGAGCGGCTACTACGATTCCATGCGGGCAAAGCTTTATCTCGGCATCCACCGTAGTAATTTGAGCATGTCTGCTCTGTTGTCTCGTAGTCTGCAGTCCAGTGCTGCACGAGCCAGTCCTTCAATGCCCATCATTGGTTGGATCATTCTAAAGCCTTACTGAAGAACTCAGAAGCAGTCCACACTAAATGATGTTTGTGTATCACAGAATATTGTATCCCTGGGTCACAATATAGAAAGTACTGAGCACCTGATTAGTTTCCTCATTGCGATGATTATAGAGGTACGCCAACGCAGCTTCATCGATCGAGTCCAGAAACGCATAAAGGACTTAGGATAAAGAAGAAGTTGCATCGGCAACGAAGTCTCCTTTGCTACATTCGAATGGGCTTACAGATCCCATTGTTTTAGAGCCGAAAGAAGCGGAGTATAGATCCTGAATGTACGTCAAGGGAATGTTAGCAGCATCCTTTCTCATCGAAGGAACGAGCGGACCGAATGCAGAATCAGTCCCTCATCATTCTTTAATGTTACTTGGTAATCTGGCTTATTACTCGCTCCATAGCGATCACAAGAGAGTACTTATTTAATCATATAGACTTCCTTATTCATTTATAGAACATCGAGGAACCCTCAATCACCTAATGCCTTTAAGGCAGGGCGAAGAGTTAGTTTTCAATATAAAATGGTGTGAACCAGTTAACCAGATCACCGAAGAAGGGAGTTTTCATCTGTCGGAACTCACCAGTGCAGTAGGATGTCTGATCCTTGTTTCGTATTATCCATCATCTTTAACCTGTTCTCCATCTGCTCCATGCGTTTGTTTCTGCATCTGATGGAGTATGTCGTTGATCCTCCTTTCAACAATGCCGATGCCCAACAGTGAGGTTGGAATTGCGCATGATGTCTGGCATAATGTCCCTTTGAATCTTGTCGTTGTCCTTTTCTGTGTCTAAACTATAGAAGAGTTGAATTGTAAAGAGAGCAATTCATGTGTCACATTAGCATCCGCACAAAGTTCTTTGATGATAGTCTTGTTCCGGAAATATATCCATTCTCAAAGACAGATAATACCCAACCCACGAGGGCACGCTGACGAACATGATGTTTGTTGTTTTCTGACAGATAGAAGTGAGTGTTTTTAACTCATAGATATCGAATTGTTCATTGCACTCAACGTGATTGCACTGACGAGAATCTGCTGGTCATTGGATATGACAGTAGGTGATGTCAATAGTTGGGAATAGAATTGATAATCCTCTTCTGTCCATTGGCAAGATGTAAACAAGGCGTTGAACAGACGATTTATGAACAACTGATGATTTGATCGTAGAGTTCGCTTTCCTTTGGGCTGTCTTGTTGTAGAGATAACATAGCTAACCAGTGACAAAAAGACTCAAGACGGTGAACAAAGCCATTAAAGTTGAGATGGTCGCTTATTTTGAAGCGCATCAATGTATGCTGGTACATAAGTTTGCAACGCCAACTAACTTGCTGGCGGTTACACGATAAAGACGTTGTAGCAACGAGGCATAAAGAGAGGCGCGTTGCTGATCGATAAGTCCCCTCCCCATGTAGTCAACCATCAGTTGATAATCACGCTTGACAGCCTCAAATTCATCATTACCCATCAGTGACGGACGTTGTGGGCAAGAGTTGGACGAATACTAATAGCATTGGTCAATCGCTTATCCATCAGCCTACTTATAGTCTTACTTCAAGTATTTTCACTACCGTGCTGTTTCTTTTAAGTTACTAACTATGATCTGTCTCGACTTACGTAGCAGGAAAATCTCGCCATTATCAGGTCGGTTTCACGAGGTGGTCCTACCGTGTATTTGATGTCAGGCAAGGCACGAACAGTGGCATCATCCGCCCGCATACTTTTATCATGCCGCGTAATACTTAACACCATTCTTTATTAATCACCTGACGGCCTTGTCATAAGCTTCCTTAAAACCTGTCTCATCCGATGTCTGCGGTGTTAATCATAATCGCAACAACCCAGATGCACACCCGCATCAGCTGAATTAAATAGAGAGTTGTTACCACCTTTGCAGGGCTTTCGCAGCCTGCGTCTGCAAACCAGCAGGCATCTATCCTGTGGTTCTGTAGCACCTGAGTCGAATTAGAAACGTCATTGACCCACTTGGGAACACTTGATACTTGGTTTCGCTTTTTTACGACCTTGTTACTCAATGTCAGTGCCTGAAGCGTGTTTTGCTATAATCTTATCACTAAATCGGATAGTTTCTTTTAGTTTAGATGACCCATCGGCTATGAGCCAGCTGAGGTTTCAGTCCGCGATAGTGCATTAACACTTTCTGTCTATGCTTCAAACGCTCAGTCCTGACCAAATTGCTGAAGGCTGCCTGGACGCTTCCTCCAGCCATAGTAGTGTCACACAACCATCTGAGCAGTGTACTCTTTCTGTCGGATATCAACTTTAGCAGTATCGTATAACATGCTATCTTCAGGATAAGTGTAAACAGTCGAGCGTTGGCATAACTGCAACCTTGTAAGCTCGCTGATAGCTTATCTCCGCATGCTCTTTGCCTTTTTGTTCAGCCTTTAGCCGCTTTCCAGACTTCCCCACAACCAGCAATCAAGAACATCGAGGTATGAGTATGTAATACATGTTTCATGTCCCAAAAGTAATAATTAATTTGTAACTATGCAAATTCTGCACTTTGTCCTATGTCAAAGGATAAAATTGCTATGTCTGCAGCAACTGTGGCAGGAAAGGAAGTGGATAGGTATGTTCTAATGTGACAGTGGAATACGCTAAGGAGATACGGTCTCTGCTGATACAGGCACATGTTAATGTCAGCAGCCACCCTTTGCGCCGGGCGGAGTAGCCAGTTTGTGCTGTGTCGGATTGGCTATCAAGCTCAAAGACTGCGTGATGTCTCAGAAGGATGAGCCCTGGTATGGACATGCACGACGGCAGTCGAATCGTGTTAGGTGGTGGTCTGGTGCCTGGGACATTGTTTTGTTAGAGGAGAGCCTGCAAGAGCAATATTGAACCCTTGCAGACCATCTTCACCCATTCACGCATCTTATATGTTAGTAGAAGAGTTCATATCGATTCGTAAAGTGCAGAACGCAATACTAAGGATATCCAGAATGTTATCATCCTATCGGAGACGTCCCTTGTTACATATTCGAGCATATTATGATGTAAACCCGAACTCGTTGTATGTGATTCGATACAGACTCATAATCCACAGAGGACGTTGACAGCAGTCCAGGAAGTCACCCAAGTGCGTGAATGCGCCCTGCTCTATTATGGGATTATGAAGACTAGCGGCGCACCAGTGGTTCTTATCATATTAACAAGGAGGGAAGCATCAAGGACCGAAGATTCTAGATACATAGTCGATACCAGGATCAGTTATAAAGAACGCTTTGGCTTTATCGAGCGGCATCTATGAGAGGAACAGCAGCATCTGCGGCAGGTAAGCAACCTTCGGAGTTACTCACTGAAGACCATGACGGACTGTCAGGAGCTGTGATCCGGGCACTACCGGAAGGCGTTCGACCTTCCTCACAGACACACATCATGTCTTCAGCCATGAACGCCTCAACGTTCGGCAACAGGCTTTTGGATCATGTCGTTTGAATATGTTACTTGCAGTGTTGAGAAGTGTTGGCTTTAAACTCATGCAGCGACGTTCTGAACACAGCTGGTATCAGTGAGCAACTGATATGGCGATGGACTGAGATGACACATAATACAACTTCACCCTAAGAAGGTTGAAGAGGTTGAGATATTGTTTGATAGTCCATTCTTATATATAAATATTGTAAATGTTATTAATGGTTTCACAATATTATTTTATATACAAAATACAGTATATTAGGTGATTATATAATATCTCTAAAGTTAAAGATAATTTAATTGCTTTCGTGTTAAACTTTACTTATAGATATAAGGCGTATAATCTTGCCCAACATCATACCTTTCTCGGTTATGCAACTGTCACGGCAATATTCAGCCTTCACGTTTGCGGTCTAGCACCAAGAAGAGGCGGTGTTGTCGATGTAAGTGAGAGCATGGCCATACCCTTCTAGCTTTGTTGCTTAGTTGGATAATCAGGTCGTCCTCCTAAGATACTTCCACGCACCCACCTCCTCATTAAGTGGTAAGACGCCTGAACGTGCTAGCTCGTCTTGGAGACCGCCCCTTATTGCTGCCAACACACACGAGTGATACCTGAAAGACCTGCTCAACAGTCCAGCCAAGGCTTAGATCGTTCGCACCACACCAAAGAAGATCTCTTGGATGGTAAGGAAGCACCAAGCTGCCTGTTGCACATCCCTTGACTACCGTTCCACACCTGATTGAATGATCTTCCCTGGCACTGGGGAAGTGTCTGCTCCAGTCGCCACCATATTCAATGGAATACCATACATTATGATACATTGAGGTAGTTTGCCCTCTTATTTAAACTTCACCTGAAGAGGTTTCAACCAGTGATAAACGGGACGTTGACCTCGGTAATGGAGAGGTTGCCTAAGGACAGTGAAGGTGGACAGAGCACCGCTTATGTTTACTTGTATAGAATGTGTCATTTTATTATGTTAAATAATCTAAGCTGTAAAAGTAAGGAAAAGATGTGGAGAATAAGAGAAAACCAGTTATCTGTCCTAGAGGAGTAGACCAGACTTTTAAAAGGGATTTCCTTTAAACTGTATGCCCAGCAGCGGCATGAGTTTCAATACTCAGGAGGTACTTGGTCTTTGATGTCATACTGATACTCACCCATAAGCGGATACCCTTCATCGCTATTAAGTGATTGTGAAAGGATTGATGACAACAACATCTCCTTAGGACTTCGTTATGTTAAATCGATCAGATAGTGTGTAACGCTTGACTGCTCTACTTTTTAAGGATGTTACACATTCCTTGACTAGAACAGGGATATTTGAAGAACTCACATACGACCCATTAACCACAAAGCATTCCCTTGCTTTCTCAAGTTGAAGGATTGCAACCATTACGGGACCCCAGTTAAATCCTACATTTTGAGCATTTGTCAACAGACAGCCAAAATCATTAAGAAACTAACAATTACTACTTAAAAAATCTCATCATTTAAAACTTTTCCGGAACCTTAGATGTTTGTCGAGAGTACTTTCATGGTGCGTTCCTATGAGAATGAGCTCAATCAAACCTTAGTTCCACAACGCTTGCAAAGGTACAAAAATATTGCTGATAACCAACAATTAGCATTTATTACGAATAGAGTTACCGAACGGGAAGGGCGAGACAAGCCCCAATCAGCCTCACTGAAGAGAGGAGATTTCACGGGAGGTGTTTGTGCCGGCTGTTGGAGGCTGGTTGATGTATGGTGAGGCTGTGCCTTGTTTATACAAGAATCAAAAGGCAGAAAGAAGGAAAGCCTCCATTCAAAGGGGCGTTTCGGTGAAGAGGCGTTTCACATCAAAGAGGGCGTCTCTGCATGGGCAAGCAATCTTGTCCACTTGCAACTCGCTGTACTATTAACCTACCTCTAACCACAATTTGTGGCATCTAAAAAGATTAATTACTGCAAACATTCTTTGGGGTGCTTGAAGAAGCCAATTGAAGGTACTTTGATTACTGCTATCATGGTAAGGCGTAGAAGGAGGCAGTAAGGTAAAACAACAATAGGAACCACATATGGGTCAGTGCTCTGTTTACACTGTTGTTATCTCGGTCAACCTTAAACCATGGCGTCAAGCATGTAACTGTTAGATGAAATGGCCTACCATGACCCAACAAAGTGCAGGAATATACCAAGATTTTGATGGTTTGACTATCTGTCATCATGAAAGATACACCGGGACGAGCTACTTGATTATAATCCCAAACTGTCTGTGTATCTAAAGTTGCCAGAAGGTGCAGCTCTGTGGCTGATCCCTTTTATCAAAAGAACCTCAAAGAGGCTAAGAACAACCATTAGTTTGTTCTCACCATTTTCACACGTCGAACTTCACAGCAGCAGGGTTGATCTCTAACATCGATCTCCACCAACAGAATTTGCTTCTCTGGGTCGGGAGAGGCACTCGAGGATGGGATAGTCAGTTAATAAAGAAGAACTTAAAAGATCATCTAATTAGCGAAGAGCGCACAGGACATGCCCTGGATGATCTATACCAATGAGTCTCACCACTTACACCTCTATCCCGACTCAACTACGCCACTTGTTTATAGCCAATTATAATCCTCTGCCAACTTTAGAAATGCCAAATACGATCTGGCAATCGAGCAAAAGGGGTAGAGGTAAAGGTAATGGACCCACGTAGACATAATCAAATACGTGAAGGAGTTACTATCGACGATTTAAAATGCCCAAGTAAGGATAGCAGAATGTTCTCGCTGGCAATCACCAGCTATCTTTATTTGTACACGAGGACCTATTAGTTTTATAAACATCCTTTCCCAGTTGGCTAAAGTCTATGATGTTGCAGACACGGTGTTACAACGAGTTTATCCTTACAAACAAGAGAGTGCCACAATATCAGCACATGGTGTTATTGATGATGATGCCCTATCATATCTCATGTCGATACTCCTCGTTAGCTGCGGTCGTCGAACTATTGTATGGTTTGATTACAAACCATCAAATCAACTTTATCCTTATATAGAAAGAATGAACCGAGATGCAAGTATTTTGGCCAAATAGATTTCCAAAGTTATCAGTGATGTTGACCCTTTATAAGGGACTTGACACAGGATGATGGCAATGGAAAGACGACGTAAAGATCGTTAGTAGAGTCTTTCACCATGGTTTTCTCATTGTAAAAGGTTAGTGGTTTATTGAGCGCTTGCAAGTGTTATTAACACTTACCTCGGTAAGAGCTGGATAGGTTGCCTTACCTACGCTCTGCAAGCAGCACACAACAATTTATTGAGCCGAAATTAGGCTAATCCTTCATTCACGCACAATATCAATCTTCTCAGCCTGTGGAACTTTGTAAACCAGGCATTCTTTACCATGTCACCAGCGATAGCAACAATCATTTCTTAGAGCTATTCATTGATGACGAAGTCACGAATGGTAAGGTCGTTCTTTCGCCACTCCCACTTGTCATTCGCTGAATGAGAATTGAGTCTTTGCTATACAAGAACCTTCCATGCCCCAAGCCCATGTTCTAACTTCGGCTGCTGGCTTGAAGACAAACGATCGAGCACCATAGATCTTTTAGCCACCTTCGACCTTTTCTCTATACTATCATCATCATTGTAGACCATAATATCCTTGCCCCATGCTTATCTATGGTCTCAACAACGAGCTTTACAAGTCTTCTGCGCCTTCTCCGCCCTTCATAAACACATTGTTTCGGCAAAGCCACGCCCAATAGCTGCACGATCAACAACATCTGAACTTCCTTACCGTACCGTCACCATATCTATTTAGTAAGCTGATGACCGGCTGACGAAGCGGTATGTTCTAACATGTTTGTCAAGATTAGCAAAACTTCGATAAGAGCTTTCAGCCCACCCTCTGCTCTGAGCACATCCGTGAGTCCGCCATGTAGTTTTGAGCCCCTCGCGTTGTAATGAGCACCGTGACGCGTGGATGAATCTCTCCTCGCGACACTTGATATCGAGGTACTTCTCTGTACCAAGGTTCAGCCCTGAAGCCTGATTCAGTAATGGCATAATCGTCATATTGCCATCTCGTTGTTATCAAACTATTGCAACCATGAGCGATGTTTGCAAAGGTCCACCATGCAAATGCAGTGTACCGCGTTTGAACATGGTTCGGTTTGATTGCATCAAGCAACAAAACGAGATTGGTGAATTCCATATACTGTCTTTTCACCTTGAACGGTTTGTTATCAGCGTGATACCAAGCACCATATTCTCTACATGACGGTGTAATCTTTTCTCATTAGAGGCTAAACATAGAGCCGCCATGATCTCACTTGCAGGTGTATATCAAACCGACTGCATGGCAGATCATCGGTTACAGCTCCCGCTTTTCTCCCAGCTTACGTTACGAAGACTGCGATCATTCACATCAAGAACACGCTTCCATAGAATCTGTTTATGCAACCTCGCTACGATGCTGATAGATGTAGTTATCCAACAGTGCTGCAATCATGTTATGTGCGCTTAGCAGGCATGAAAGTCGCCTGTGAGTGCAAATTTATCTTCCATTGGTACCACCTGGGCGTATCCCACCAGCAGCACCACCTTTCATACTGAACAAGGACCCAAACTCGGTTCGCGTAAAGTTAAGAACGTTTGCCAATGCGATTCAATGTGCCATAGAAAGCCCACTACCACAGTTTTACCAATACCCGCACTGGGTAGGGAGATATTGAACTAACAAGAACCAAGCGGTTATGGAGCAATCATGTCTCTGCCTATTAAGGTAAGAGGAACCTTAGCCATATACTTCCATAGAGCTCTAACTCGTCAGCAGGAATTATTTTAGCTACTCCTTCGATCTGCTTCAAGGCATGAGTGCAATCTGATGTCTGATTGCTAGTTTTTATACTTATTTTAGTTAAAGGACAAAGATAAGCATATTTTCTGAATCTAACCGATTTTCAAAGTTTTAACCAATCGTTACAATTTTACGGTCACCCTTGCATAATCTAAAATGCACCCAGCCAATTCAAATGATTACCGAGTTGACGAGTTGACTGGTTGACGAGTAAATGTTGCTGGTTCTGTGGAAAACAATGAGCCCACGCCCTCTCCATTCGGAGAGGGGTGGTGTGCGAGGCTTTCACACGGAACACATGGATGGTATCGAGTTCGTGTTACAGAGTTCCCATGAACACAGAATCCATGGTTGGATGCTCGTGCAATTCCAAATGCAAAGTCACAATTCAAAACTATGATTATCGTTTAGCGATGGTCTGCCAATATGCTCTGTACCATATAGTTCTCAGTAACGAGGCTGTCCGTTAACACGAGTCACTGATTTGCAAATAAAGAAACGCCCTTTCAATGGAGAAGGGCGTTTCTTCGTACGAAGAGAGGCTTCTTCAATATGTCGAAGAAAGTTTCTCACATCAAGGAGAGGCCTTTAAATAGAGTGATATATTCCCTTAAATTGAGAATACACTCCTTTTAAATTGAGGAAACACCTTCAAAATTGGAAGAGGATTTACCTGTCCAGAAGATGGCTTGACGCTTTCAAGCGCTCATTCTTGATCTTATCTTGAATCATTTGATAGTGCGAAGTGGCATGTCTACGAGCGTTGATAATCTGGAATCCCAGATCTAGAAACAAGTAGTTGTAAAATAGATAACTCACCTGTATCCACAGTGCTCTCACTTCAGGAGAACGTCGCTGAGAGTTCTATAGAGTATATTCAGAACCACGCACGCCAAAGGTCGATGGAATGGATCTAAACCCAAGTTCCGCCATATCCCGGAATATTGCTTTGAGGTTGGCAGACACCTGTTAGGAAACAGGAGGAACAGATGTAAAGAGCACCACCAAAAGCAGACATTACCGATAGCGAACGAGACATGAGGACCGTCATACCAAAGAAGACTGAAGTGCGCTAGCAGGGGAGTAGAGCCAAAAAGAGATCCGATATCGCTAACATCGTGAAGAAGAAGCGAGGACTGCCATTAAGATGTATGTTACGACGCAATAGACCATAAAGTAACAGGCCAATTTGCCAAGGACCAGAGTTTTAGATGCCATCATAGTGCTTCCGATTGAACAAGGTCTTTGAAGCGGTTGTCTTCACGTGCCACCAGCTGAGACCAATTCCTGGGAGTAGAGTTTATTAAGATGAGATCATTCCGAGAATGGCGCTATACCTCCTGTGGGTGTTAAAAATCGCCCGCGTCAACAAACTGGTTCCGCGTTCAGCTCTCATCCTTTCAGAACGAAAAGAGTGAGTCAGCCTGTCAGCACCCATCCTGCGTTACTGGGTTGTGCCGTTTGACAGATCGCCTTGTAGGTTAGCATCAAACCTGGCGTCGTTAAACAGACCCAATCAGCCTGTTCGCCCTCGATCCAAAGTCCCATCGTGTCGGGAAGGAAAGTATAGAATGCCATGAGCTACCTGCTCAATGGTTCCTTCGCCTCTTCTAAGTTGTTGGCAATAGTATGTTGCCTTCACATCTGGTGCTGCATCAGCCGCGGAATGAACTCCCTTGACCGGAGGTTAAAGTCGTCGACACACGTTGTACGCATCCTGCACCACTTCACTGTTATGTATCCATGAGGCCGGGCAGCAAAGGGTAGGCTTGAGAGGAACAGTGAAAAATATCAATACACCTCATGTCTTTCGCCGCTACTCTCAACTCCAACCACTAGATGTAGACGATGACGGATGAGTCGATGCGGTCAATCTTGAGCGCATCGCTGGTGCGTGGAACTCTCGTATGTGTGTTCGACACAGACGGTTAATCAGCGTTGTTTTCTTTCTAGAGGTCTGTTTTAACATCATGAGTAGGCAAACATGTCCAGCATAGCACTGCCCAGTTCGAACAGCATGAGTATCTGGCAAAGGCGACGGTGCAATCCGTTGGTGCATCACTGACCCGCACTGGTCAGAGGAAAGCCGTGAAGACGCAGAGCTGATAAATCATGTAGTAGCGACGAAGCGGTATGATCTGCTGCTGGGCTTCGACTCGTCCCGTCCATAGCAAAGACTGAACGTGGCTCCTGCAAGGAGGAATCCAACGAGCTCATAACTGAACGGACGCTCGTCGACGGCTGCGTAACGAGGGATGAGACCAAAGACAAAGACGTAAACTTTGTGGAGACAGAACCGTGAGGATGCCAAGAAAGAGGATTATGTGCAGTCACTCCGTGAGGGAAGTTCAGGTAGCCGCCAGATGTACCACTCTCATATCCGAGGCATCTGCCAAGAAGACAGGGAACAGCAGAAGTCGGTGCGATGCAAGCCATGTGTTGCTAGCCAACGCATCCATTGTTGTGAACGACCGAGCTTTGGTTCAGTTCCAGTCGAATGAGACGGTGATAAGAAGCATAACAGTACGAGGACATGCCAGAACTTACCGTATCATGCTGATCGATGATATAATTTCATCCACGGATTAAGCCCACCATTGTGCATCTCCAAGCTATATGGCTTACATGAACTCTTAATCTCTTGGGTGTTTTCACCAAAGCATTTGAGCTTTGCGGCACCTCTAGCTGCAGAGCCAAGAGTCGTCACTGTCTTGAGGTCTTTATATAACATTCCGCCTGCAACCAGCGTCGCATGCTATCGTAGAAAGAGATATGTGGCTGGCGTTGAGCGATGAGTTCGGCTGTAGTACCTTCTGGAATATGCGCGAAACCATATCTCGTTGCGTTGAACAGTTTGTCCTGCCTCGGCAACACTCATTGTCGTGATCAAGCCATACGGGTGCTGCAGCGTCTCTAGCTGCGGCTGCAGCGTGGTGTGATGTTATCGTTGTCAACAACGCCGCATGGCAACTTTTCCGGTTGCCTTCATTGCCTCAAGGCAGTGAAGAAGCAGACGATCACTAATGGGAAGACAACCATACAACAGATGTATATTAAGTCTATGCACGTGCTCAACCTCTCTTGGAGAGAGTACGAAAAGGCCCTTTTCAATCCGTCTCCAAGGGAGTTGAAACCGACTTTATGTTGAATGATAACTCATTAGACAGAAACCGCGTATTTAATAATCAATGACATACCGGGCTGTATACCGGATCTAGTCTGCACTGGACGAGTGATCTGGAAGGTCTTTAAGTCGTATTGTTCATTGCTCGTTGCTGGCAAACAGCGATGCTTGAACCTTGGTCTTTGGAGTGGGGTAAACTCCGCATTTCTGATCTGTACAGTCAGTGCTGACATGACCTTGAGCTTCGCTCCAGTCTTCATGTCCTTGAAGTCGTCACGCATTGAATGTCTCTCACCATCATCAAACCACTGAGAGTTTGCGCGATAGAGTGCCAACCATCCGCGAGTTCGCCCACTTTAGGACTAGATGGTACTACTGCATATCAGCTGCTGCACGTTGAACAGTCTCTTTTCGTTCTGAACGGGTCAGCATGTGGCGAAGTAGCTTGCGCTCTGCTTTCTTGCAGCCCTTTAGCCTCTTGCGCGCCCACTCTTCGCCAGCTCCCATTGCGACTTAGCGACTTGCACACCTGCTTGAGTTGGGCTTCAAAGGCAGCCTTCGCCTCGTCCCGCTCCTGCGCACTCCTCACCCTCGATCAAAGTCAGTTGCTCGTCCAGGTTTTCTCGGCTATTCCGTGGGACATGCACATAGCCTGTTGATATACTCTGATAAGCACTCTTCAGCAGCCTCACGGCGGGTTGGTGCCTCGCGAAGCACTGATGGCTTCAGTCAGCCTGGCAGTTGCTTCAGCCACTTTCTCCGTGCCGTTGGCTTCAAGACCAGCCAGTTGCAAAGGATATGCGCCGCCATGAACATGGTCACCTTCTCTCTGCGAGTTCGGTTACTATCGTCTCCCGGTAACTTTGCAAGCCAAGCACGATATTCACTCACTTCGACCTGCCCTTGGATGATTTCTGGCGTGCGGTCGATGGTGATATAACCAATGACCGCAACGATGTCTTCTACTGGCAGACGTAGCCTCCAAAACTGCCAGAAGAATATTGTTATGTTGTGATTTTGCTTGACTTATAAGTGGCCGTTGTTTTGCGCTAATGATCTCTTCCGCTTTATTATATTACTAGCTCTCGATTGCTTTCTGAACTGCTGTGCCAGCTTTAACGGCAATCTCTGCATCAATAATCGCTGTGCGGGCTGTTTGCCAAGCCGTTGTACGGGCAGTGCGACGTCGGTTTACTGTCATCCGCCCTCTACGAAAACCAACGTTCGCACAACTGGCAGGCTTTTCCTCTGCAGCTCGACATGTCTTATGTGCCGGCGCGAGCTGTTTGTATGGCATCTCTGAGGCGTAGACGGCTCTAGTTCTGCCTCAAGTTCACTTTCTTCTGAGCGTCATTCATCTCCATTCGAGGCTAGTCACTGGCTGGTTGCAGTCTTACTGGCGCGTATCTTTTATTTATTCTCCCCATGCTCCCATAGCGCATTTGCATCTGTTACACCGAGTATTCCATGTCCGGAGAAATCGGTTTTGGAACCCATTAAAGATGTGAGGTTCATGCTGCATAGCCAAATTAGCGGGCGATGTGTTGAGTCAGAGGGCAGTGGTGACAGCGACGGTGTTCTGCTTTGCTGATCTCAGCTGCGTGCTGGCAACGACCGCAGTTCTGCGTGCTGTCGCTACGATAGTGGCACCGTCTGATAGCGGCTTTTATACGATTATCAGTTGGGAAAGCATAAGGCGTTGCTGCATTCATCTGCATCCCTTCGTCAGCTCATGAATATCCCATTCATCTGTCCATACCACATAATGCTGTAATAATGCCATGCTTAGCAAGTGGTACCACCTCCTGGATACGTGCCATGTAAGTCGGCGAGTGTGCACTGGTGACGTCAAACCTCAATCCGTCAGCCCTTGCTTCTCCTTCATGGATCATCTTTTGGCATCGTCGTCCAGTTTCTGTGCTGTTGCGATATTGAAGAGCACGTGCTCTTTAACTTGAGCGATACTTGTCTAACGCAGTAGGCATTATCCACACACCATATAGAATGTCAAAGCCGTCTTTTCAGGTCGATGCTGTTCTGTGCTACTTGCGCACGCGAGGGTCGCCATGGTGGCCAGCCTTCCCATTAGCTCCACCGCCTGTAGATCGGTTGACTCACGAGAATCCCACTGCATATACGTGCTTTCGTGTTGGTTCGGAAAGCATCTTTGATAGTCGTTCCGCTGTTGTTGGCGCCTGTGTAAGGGGAGGCGATATTGTTCAACACCTGTCCCAATTGCTGTGCTGCTTGTGGACTGGCAATCCCGCCGGTGCAAGGGTGGCTCGGAATTCTCGTCCCAATTGATTACTCCATCCGTCCCACAGAATTCGTCCCTCTAAATTGGTGAGGGCAGACTTCGTTCTAACCAAGATTGAGACCTCACGTGAGAAATGTTGGTGTCCTGGAGTCCATCTACCCCGGTAAGTGCTTTGTCTCTGGCTGCCTTATGTGCGTTCTCTGCAACATCAGCAGTCATCTTAGATATCTTTAATTGTCGATTGTTCCGCACATGGCAAGCTCTCGACGCTGCGTGGTGACAACACACCTTGCGCCTGTATGCCATGGAGAGAACAGAACAATATCACAAAAAGTAAATAGTCTTCTCATTTGCGATGTGGAGTTTACGCTGTTCAAATTAATAGATGCAACATGTCTTTTAAATGACTTATTACTCCGATAGAGGTCGCTAATCCTTAAATTTAGAGCCCATTTTTAAGGGAAATATAGAACAACTTTGAAATAACAACTATCTCTGCAATCTCAATCTGTATTAAATACGAAATGCAGACATTCACTTTCCTCTGTGACAAAGAAGAGCTATCGTAGCTGAGCCTATTACGATGGCTTCAAGCACATTACGACTTTAGCAAGACGTATGGATGGTGATTATGGTTAAGCTGATCATTATCTTCCTGTGCTTAAAGTGTTTCTTCTTTCCGAACTATTTGGAAGCAACGGACGAAACCAGGTAAAGAAAGCGAATTTGTTGAACAGCAGCTCTTGAAAAGATAGCGACAAGAGTAGAGCGCAAGTAGTTTGCCTCTATCTAAAATGACAGTTACATCAATTCCATAACAATTAATAATTAACAGAGAAACAATAGAAAACCCACTCAACCATTGACGAACAGTTGACTGTGGTCGCGTGCGCAGTTCGCACTAACAGCCATCTATCACTGGTTATTCGTCCCGTAACGCTTGGATTGCGGTTATGCATTATGGAGACTTGCTATTACCGGACGCGTAAGGAGTTTTGGCGTTTCAGCGGCCCGGTTCTGGCAGCGACTCTCTTGCGTATGATGCTTTGCCATGGGAGTGGCTGCTGGCATTACTCACTGAGTTCGAGTTTGGTGCGCAATTGGAGTAGTACTCTTGGTTTGTTGGCGACATCTCTTCGGTGCTCCACTAGCAATAGGCTAGAAGGAACTCTCGTTCGCTTTATGGAGTCCACATTCGTTGCTGTTATGTTCTTCGGATGGTCGAGGTCTCATGTTTCACCTTGCTTCGACATGGTTAACAGGCTTTAGTGCAACGCTACCGCCAGCGTGGTGGATTCTTGTTGCTAACGCTTGGATGCAATATCCAATAGGCTGTACCTTTCAACCCAGTGACGCCGTAACGGGGTGACCCTCATTCTTGGACGTGGCTTTTAGGGTCCATTTGCTATTGACAAATTCACCCGCATACAGTCACCTGTGCTTGGCACTTTGGTGCAGCCTTCCTCGCGTCGTGTGCGTGCTGGTATCTATTGCGTAAACGCACGTGGAGCTCGCTGGCAGAGTATTAAGATAGGTTCTATCGTTGGCTTCATGGCCTCTCTTAACTGCACTTTGCGGGTGCATGACTCAGACTATATGGTCGCTCAAACGCACAGCCACGAAGCTGCTGCGATGAAGCGTTGTATGAGTGTAACAGCTGAGCCTTACAGGTATTGCCAAATGGTCCAGTCAGCACTGTAACCCAGACTATATGAACGAGTCTCGAACCACCTATGCGTGTGGCTGTTCCAAATAATGTTATCATCAATCCTCGCAGCAAAGTCGAGTTAATGGTTATGTACCAGGTATTCGCGCGACATCATTAAAGGTATGCTAAGGCCGGGCAGGACTATGAGACCTCATTTGAAGGAGAAGCAGGAACGAGGCGAGACGATTGGTTCAAGCACTCAAAGACTATCGTGCAGGAAAGGACAAAGTAAAGTGATGAAGATCCTTGACCGCGATAAGGAAATGCGCTTCGGATATGGCTATGCTGGGCGGATGCTCATCAACTGGTACCTTCTCATTTCCAATTAACTTCTGGGCGTTCCGTCTAATGGTAGGTCTTTGGTGACTGGTCGCACTCTTGGCTGCGTCATTGTTCCTTCTTCTATAAGAGTATATAGACGCTCGTCCGCGTTGTGTTTTGTGGAATGGCGTTGATACCGTCGTTTACATTGCAAGTGAGAGTGGTTGGCTTGTTGCCGAGTTTGGTCGTCAACCCTGGATTACTACAAGACATGCTGCCTACTTGGGCTGCTGTTAGCGACCGTCAAGCGGGTGGTATCATGCCTTCACCTTTCTTTCCTCTTGTGTGTTTCGTTTGGCTACAAGTTGATCCTGCAGTAGATTGGTATTATGTAAGCAAAATAAAGAAAGGACCAGCTCTATGACGTCTATCTCACTACAAAACTATTGCGGTTTATCATCTCACTATTGGGTGCGGCTCGTTTTCTTACTATTCACGTTACAAGGCGCAAACTCGATGACCTTCCAGTTGCCAGGGTGACTCCCTGACGATCGTAGAACAAGCTGATTAACTCCACTGGACGTATGTGGGAGTTCACCTCTATAACACTTGTTACACTGGCGGGCATTCTTTGCCTATCTCCCATTGTTCTATAGCACGAGCTGAGTGCTTTTACGGGTAGCATATGGTTACTGATCTGGTGTTTATATTCATCACTGAGGCTGTGGCTTCTTGAATTTCAGAACAAGGCGGGTGTCATCTCTGGTGTTCGTAATGTTCCCACATGCCTTATCGTCATGGTGGTATCCTTGGTCCGTTGCTCTTAGGGCGGGGCCGTTGCAACCTTCTTGATACGGCTCTAACCTACATCGTTGAAAAGGCTAACATACTGGCCAGTATGCAGCGGTTATCTCTCTCCATTGCTAATGGTCTCACGTGGACTGACGTCTTGCTCAATCCCGGGTAGTCATCTTTGGCGGTGGGTGGTGTCTAGCGCGCATCCTGGACGCTTTACATTAATAATAATGTGAACGACGATACAATCCGTACCCGTGTTCGCAAGCAGTTATTGGTTAGTGCACGTCCTATGCTCTTCTTCTTACCTTTCCTCATGTTACTTTTGTTCATGCGAGGGCTATGCGGTAAAGCAGGCTGGTACTATCGTCATGGAACCAGCCAAAGTATTTAACAACCTACTAACGATGTGGCTGACTAGCTCTCCTGTGGGTGTTGTCCTACTTCTTTTGGAATCATCAAGATCTATCCTTAAGCTCGCAATTATGTGCGTGGTATATGGCCTGCAGCATAGGAGTTGTAATGTGTGGTATTGGTTCTCTTCCTCATTGCAGGATGAACAACTCTGGCTCACTGTCCCTCTACTGCCGACTTACAGAGCTCTTGACCATTCAAAACAGCTCATCAAGTGAGTTCACACTCAAGGCTATGTTCTACGTCAGCTTTCCTCGTTCGTCTTGGCAGTACTATTGTTTATGCTTGAGAGCCATTGATAAGAAAGCTATCGACCGACAGGAAATAACATGAGGATGACCATGCCTTGTAAGAAGTAAACGTGTATATATACAAATAATCAATGATTGGGAAGAATACCGATAATAAGGTATTTCTTCACACCTTGTCCCTTAAAGATAAAGGGAATAACGATATTGAGCGCCCTCTGTGTACTATTCATCATTTTGCGTAACTCTTTGCAAGGCTCACAGCTGGAAAGGTCAGATGAACGATGTGCAGATAATATGGCAATGAAGAGGATTAGTTCTTGAAGGAGGAGCCATGCGTGGGCTCCGCTGGTGGCAGGTTAGATGTTCTCGCGGAAGCTGCTTCTCCCTATGAGATGGCGCTCTCGGTGTCTGCGGGTGCGGCCTTTGGTTGTAACATGAAGTCGAAACAGCCGGGACGTGTCGTCAGGTATAATAAGAAGTTAGCATGACTGGCGTGTCACTGCCTTTCCGTTCGCTTCTTACGATCGCGACTACTTCGGTATGCCTAGCAATAGCATGCCTGCAAATTCGGCTACTTTTGATGTCGAAACGCATTCCGTAACACCCTAAGGGAGTCTGGGTTGTTTAGTGCGGCGTGGTACCTGGCAAGGCGAGGTAATATAGCGCGTTTAGTGGAGGTCAACGACGTCTTTGTCTGAGATACTATCCGAGCCTCGCTTCGAGGCCGATAGCCGCGCTGCATTGTCACAACAGAGGGTAAGTACGCTCTTGAGATGGTGGTATTGCCGGCCATCCCATTGCACGTTTTTCCGAAGAGCAAGGCTACGATCGTAATCTTACAGTTGTGCACCAACTCAGCTAACATTTACGCAAAGAAACCAAACAAAGCATCATGCCCTTTCTGCGTCTTTGGCTGCGTCGCCACCCTCGTATTATGCGATGTAACTTTAGAACAGCGACATATCGCGTATAACAATCAGTTAGAGTATGTTCGTCAAGAAGAGAAAAGCCCAACACACCTGCGTACATACGACCTAAAAAGCTCCTCTGACTCATGGGGCATATTTCCGCGTCAATCCAGCAGACGACATGCAGGCTACACGATGACCATGGAAGAGAGGTTGCCTACAGAGCATTTGGAGGAGATGTTATCTTTTGCATACGAAGATAGTATCGCTAAAATGGGGACAGATGCCCTTTGTCAGTCCACAGTCATGCTCTATTTGGGACAAAAGAACATGTTGTGGAGAGCGATGTGTTCTTATGTATTTTGTCTTTAAACCACAGTTTGTGAGGCGGACAGGACGGCGTCTGTCCCTACTTTGTGGATATGAGAAGCTCCAGCAGTACAAACAACTCGTTTAGCTGTCAACTATCAACTCACCAACTCTACCTAATCATAATTTTGAATTATATGAATTATGAATTTTGAATTAGACAAGGCATGCTTCACATGGAATCTCGTGTTCCTTTTGAGGTCCTGGGAGCTTCAGGCTTCGTGCCATCTGTATTCTGTGTTAGCAGTGTCCCAGGCAAAGAACATGCTGACTTTTCTTAACAGAACTAATCTAATGTTTGAGTTATGAACTTTAATTTTGAATTAGAAAGAGGCCCTTTTCTTACTTGCTCAGTCGTAACCAATCCGCGGCGTTTCTGCGTTTCGTAAGAGCGGTAATCACTGCCCGTTCTATTTCCACTCTTCAGGGCTCTTTCAGTTTCACCTTCTGACGGTGGTTGAAACTCACATACTTAATATTTCAAGCCTCGTTCAATCCATTGGTTCTCATAATAAGTATGGATTCCAGGATCTCACTGGTGTTCTCAACCATCTCTATTCTCATACGTTTTCGCACCTTCCTTCAACTCATTTGCATAGAGATCTTTCCAAGTTCGGAAGAGTACAGGAGTTATTCACATTCCACCACGTAGGTGGTATGTGTGAATAAGAAATTGAGTCTGTCTTTGGGTGGAACGACTCATCCACCAAGAAGTGGCGGTATCGGTTCATAGAACGTAGATGTCAAACGCTTGTGATAGTTCTTCATCGTGGATCAGAGAGAGGTTAACCATATTTGCTTTGCACCATTTGCATCGTGAAGAAGCGGTCGGGTTGTCTGATTTTCCATTGCGTAGGAACGCTACATTCGATAGCGCACTATTGCGCGTACCGGGTGACATCGCGGCAGTTTGATGTCGGGATAACACCGCCGCTAATCCGACGGTATAATCGCCCTTTCCGTCTCGCTCAGGCCTGGGTTGTCGTTGCTAAATGCCCACTCAATTGCCCTTTCATATCAAAAGGAACCTCACTGATCACACCGAAGGGATAACTGAACGTTCTTAAACGTCTCCATCTCTCACAAATTCTGTGGTTTACCTTCTCATTGCAAGATTACAGCAAAATAAAGATATTATGTCAGTTCGAGTAAATTCATATATGCTCGATGGTTGCCATAGCACAAACCTTCAGCCAGCGATGAAAGCCTCCTCCAACCCCTCTTGAATGGCGAGGATCGAGAACATTACCTGTAAATGAAGGCGTTTCTTTGATGCAAGGAAGGCTTTCTTCGATGGGAAGAAGCTTGTTTACATTTGAAGGCTTTCTTGCAAGGAGGAAAGACCGTAAATGGATAATACAAAGGGTGTGTTTGCAACTATGGATGTTTGTTGGTATCAGCAGAAAATAGTAACTTTATTGCCCATTATTATGGAATAATTTATATTGAAACTAAACTTTTTTGAAATAAAGGTGCTGCAAATAGAATAATATTCTGATAGAGAAGACGACTCAGGTTCATACAAGACCGTTATCATTGTGGCCCCTTCTTGTGGGCGATGTGGTTTAAATATTAACTGCCAGATGGGTGTACCTGCTGTGGGAATACTTTGGTCCACTATTGATGGGAAGGTGGGTATATATAAAGAAACAAGCAAAGATCAGGACTATTAACGTCTAATAACTTTGCAGGTGGATAGAAAAGGAGGTGGAGTTAACCTCCTTGAGTAAACACCTAAAAGAAACTTCTATTGTCAGCTCTTGATATTAAAGGTGTCTTTGTGATACACAAACCGCAGTTTACAAAGATCCTTGTCCCTGAAAAGGGAAAAGGAGGTACTCCAAAGGCGTAATTATAATGAGGAAAGACAATAGACAGACAGACCAAGTCAGATACTGTGCGTGATGTATTCGTGGAAGGTGTTTTAAGGGTAGTACGGTAGATGATTCTCCCACTTTTTTTTTTCTACGACTGTAAAGCTTGTTGAAGTTTACTGGTAACAATAGTTTGTAGGTTTGTATTTAAAAGGAAAAAAGTATGTCATTAGACATACTCTTTTTGTGATCCACATAGGGCTCGAACCCATACAACAGTAAAAGTGTTGTGCTCTACCAGCTGAGCTAGCGGATCTCCATTGCTCTTGTTAATTGCGGTTGCAAAGGTACCGGATTTTCTGAGCGTACCAATAATTTGAGACATTTCTTTCTTTAACTGTATTCGCCGAGTTCTTTTATGCGTTTAGGCGTTTCCTTGGTAAGTGTCGATGGTTGGCTTGTGGTGCACCAGCCTCAGTAAGCGTAAATGATGGAATGAAGTGATGAGAGATTGATCTGATAAAATGAAAACCATTTCTTGTCACTCCTGTACTTAGTTTGGTGTTATAAGATTCTGTTTTACAGTTTATTTATGCAAGTGTGTGTAACTATAATAAACTAAATTAGAACATGGGTTAGAAAGGTTATGTTTTGGTACTTAATTTATATGTACTCAATTATTTTAAGTAAGTTTGCGTCTTTAAACGCCTATTCTATAGTGATGTAACTTGTATAGCGGTGGTAAAGATAACTTCATTGCAATGAAATATTTTCTTTTGTCTTTGTTAATTCTTTGTGGTTGTGGCTCTTATGACTATAAAAGTATCATCGCTACCGTGAACTATCAAATTTTACCAAGGGAAGTAGCCTTGCGACCCTTCAGCAGGAGCGCTCCTTGTGGTTGATTCTATAGATAGTTTGAGTGTTCGTTAGGATGTGCTTCTGGCGGGACCTTGGATAGCCTTTGCTAAAGTTGATGGATAATAAGGGGTTGGTCTATAGGATGCGTGGGATGCTCCTGAACCATACATAATACTTGATGGGTGCATTGTATATATCTGACAGCAGATATAATATACTCTGTAGTGATGAGATTCAAGGGCGAAGTATGTAGGTATCAATTAAGGTGATTATCTTCTTTTTAGTGTGTAACTTTAAAAGAATGTAATAAGATTATCATATACAAAAAGGGGCGATAATAAAAGTATGGATTATTCAATCTTATTTAGTTATCTAGCTTCGCTAGTACTAATGGATGCCATCCGTCGGACATAGATTATTATATTCTTAACAATAGCTCCTTCTTGTAATCTTTTAAATGCTGATGGCCTTACTGTTAGTAAGCAGAGAGGATAAGCAGCCATCGTCCTCGTTTACTTTCACGTACTCTCTTGAGTTACCTGCTCGTTCTCTGGATCTGGCGAGAACCTCATCAATGAGTTCTGCAGTGAAGCTTTATCGCATGTCTTCCTTACATCACGAGTTGTCTGGCAGCTGTTCCAAGGCGCAGACCGCATCTGGAACGCTGAACGCTCATCGTATGGAACCTTATTCCATATTGGCTGTGATATCAGCAGCAGCAAATTGTAATCTGCCACCTTTCGGTAAGGTCGCGGATATTTCTGACGTAGATCTGACAACATAGAATGGTTATCTGTACCACCACTGCTGTGCGGCGCATAACGAGTGCTTGTGCAGAACAGAAGCGTTTTCTTTACTGCATTGCATATTCCTTCCAGCAGGAGTAGGTTCTCACCAGCCAACTGCAGCTACTGCAATGACATGTCTATTGGTCCACCTTACCTTGGTTTACCAGGAATACTGCGAGTTGAAGAGCATTGACGGTTTTACAACGCCTTTCTTTGTGGTAAGTCCCCATGGATTCTCTCAAAGTCTTTACCCGTGAATACTTACCACCACGTGGTGCGTATCTTATGGGTTGTTGTTGTGACAGGCATACTTTTACTGGTTATCCAACAATCCAGCAGCAATGAGAACCAGCAGGATGTGCCATGTCCAGTATCGTAAGCACCTACTTGTTAAACTATTTTGCATACGCTTATAGTCCCATTCACGGCTCGGCGATCCTCCACAATAGTGGCTGACACTGTTCCAAAAGAACGACCTTTCATCTCATCATAATCCTCTTCCGTCTCACGATTCGGTATGTGCTTGTGGTGATAAAGGATTCCAGAAGCTTCACCTCACCATGAGAGATGCCCCCATGGTCGAGGTCAAGACCCATAAATATTGTCACCAGGTTTAGTACTGCAGGCAAAACGGCTTGGTTTGCTTGTGCATATCGATGTGAGCTGAACGTTGGCATACTCTGCTCCGAAGAGTTGTTTAACACGCTCAATCGCAAGTGTTCAACCTGGTCCAACCACTTGACATCCACCATAATAGCGTTTGCCGGGACAACCCTCAGCGTACTTGTTAGTGAAATCCAGAGCCCTGCCTACGTGCTTCATCGCTAACAAAGTTCTCAGGTGATCGTCATACCTTTCAGCTGTCTCGCTTATGCTCCATCTCAATGAGGTCGAAAAATTTGACTTTCATGTATCAAAAGCTACAAAAAGGAGTCCGTGTTTTCTAGACGAACTCGGGGTTAGTAATATACAAATATACGAATTAATGTTCTAACAAACAGCGTAAAAAAATAATGTATCTTTAAGGCACAATCTCTTATTCTCTTCAGTTATTAAGGATAATCTTCTGAATAAAAAGATTTGATCTGATAATTAAACAACAATATATTATGACTTCTGAAAGAGTTGTTTCAAGCACGGTTTGATGAGATTTATCCACAAATAGGACTTATGTTTTTCAAGGTAGGCATTTACGGAATGAGTTCCATGTGCATACGACTGTCTTATTCATCATGTTATCAAAAACAGTGGTATCAACTGATGGAAGATCCCGATACAAATGAGATGTTCTTTGGTGCTGACGACCATAATTTTCAATGGTCCATGGGATGTGTTATTAGGCAGGAAGTGAAGAAAGAACCGAAAGTAGACCCTAACGGATGAGAGTTGGTGACTGGTGTCTGCTTAATACAGTCCTCATTGGTCGTCATCTCAACTGATAAAAGATTGCAAGCAATTATAAAATAAGTTGAGTGTGCCAAAAGCAAATACTTTTGGCACCCTCTCATCTAAGTCACCCTCCCCAACTAGCTTCCATTAGGCCTCCCCTCTCCTCAGGAGAGGGTCAGTGAGCTGCACCTCGCAGCTACTGGTCCTCTCCTCTGCTATTCTCCCTTTTTCCGTCTTTCCTTTCTCCTCCTTTTTCTTTCCTTATCTTCCTTCCACTCTTCCCAGTAGATGAATCTGAAACCAGCGAACAGTGGCAACCTTATTACTCTGCGTGTGCGTCTCGGGAATGAAAAGCGAACACGGACATTCTTTGTCTGCTTGCTGTCACCTCTTCCGGACTCGCGATTCCCTTATCGGCGTTGATGGTGTGGTAAAAACGTAGCCACTCAGTTTCGGTGACCTTCACGCCATAAAGGGATGCCATCACTTCGACCCTAAAGTCTCAGCGCCAGTCACCACGACTCACCGTTGAAATCAATGTAATGCGGTCAGCCACTTGGTCGTTGTACTGGATTTTCTACGGTTATCGCTTCCGGATACGCAGCCCTAGTTAGCTTCTTTTTACTTTCTTATGCCATAATCGTCAATGTTTTTAAAGTTGGTAAATATAATATGTAAGTATTGTACTCTTATTCGAGCCACCCTCGGTATGGGACTGAGGGTACCTAAGTATCATGCTCGAGTGCCTGGGTATCATGCCAGACCCCCTAAGTATCATACTTTGGTAGCCTGTTTATAAAAGCATGATTATCAGCCACTTATAAAGGGGGTTATCCTCTCATGATCATGACCTTTTATCGCATAATCGATGCCGAGGCTGACAGCCCGTGTGCCCTAGCGGCGCGTCGGCACCCGACCTGACGGTATTACTATGATAAGCAGCCTGCATACGCATGGTGGTGCCCATGGACGACCACTGACGACAATACAGGCCGTGCCATTGCGTCGCTGCCGATAAGCCGATCAAGTGGTATCCATACCAAAAGCAGGTCAGATAGAAATATTATCACCTGCGATCGAGCATGCGGAAGGAATACCTGAATTGTTGATACTACTGTTGATATTGTTGTACTCGTCCTTCCATGTTGTACGTAAGTCAGTTGTACCGTCGGCTGATTTCTCGGTATTGTAATTACCCTCTGCCAGTAGTACGGACTTCTTCTTAAACCACATACCACCTTTATATAGATGACCGCCAGTAGTCATAACTCGTCTGCGTCCAACGAGGATCGCCGATATGCAGTACCAAGACAGCTCGTTGGCGTTGGGAGAGTAGCGCAACTCTGAGTAGCATCGAAGCGACCTGAACCACCGCCCTCGTTATAGTAACGTAAATCAGTGTTACTCTGAGCGTAATTTGGATTGGCTGGCTGTGAATCAAGCGTTGGCTGCTGACCATGTGTGTGGCGCTATTCCATTCGTGACCTACACCCGTAATTTTGCTGGGCATCCCTGTAATACTGGTTCCGTCGTAATCACGTTACGTTAAAGGTTCGCTGTCATGTCATAGTAAGTGTTAGAAAGCATCAAGCGTAGCAGGAAGGAGAATCTTTCGTGATAGTACCCTCTACGTTGGTTACCACGTCTTTCACGATAACATTACCTCTTAAGGTATGAGTGCCTGCAGCTTGACCACCATGCGCAAACACCGTTTGTGGTTACGCTGGCTGCGCTGTTGGTCGGTGGGAAGCCGTTGGATAGCTTTGCACTTCTCATTTCGATGAATGCTGTCTTGCTTGCCATGCTGAGCCTGTAAAGGCGTCTAGATTATCCGTGCTTGTGTTGACTGTATAAGTCTGCGCAATATCGTTGTCAGAAGCTTACCTCCACCCTAGTCAAGTAACGAGTTATGCGAGAATGGTGTTGCTTGTGGAAGGCTGGAGAGAGACTAAATGCGTAAGCGGCTGATGCTCTGACTGAGTTAAACTGTTGCTTGCACAGCTGCACCTTTGTTTGCAGTTGCGATACCATAGTCTTAAGAATATCCAAAGCTGTGCCGGTGTCTCATTTGTATTGATCTGGAGCGGTCGTGCGATGTTACTGAGTTGCCGGTAGCGTTGTTCTTGCAAAGTAGTAAACCTTGTAACTGCTACTTTGCTGTAAGCACCTGCGGTACTTTTATGCTTAAAAGAAGCTCTGCTTGCTCGTTTGAGAGCGTTCACTACTCTTCCACCAATACGCCATCGTCGTACGCTACGCAGATATGGTCGCCTGCCTCCCAATAAAGTACGCTACTGGTGTAGTCCATTGAGTGGTGCGGGTCTTTGTCCTCGTCGCTGCAACGACAGTCGTGAGGTTCTAATGTGGTATCCTCATTTGTGTTGGTTGGGTTCTGAGCTACCATCCTCGTTGTTAGCGCAGGGCTAGCATCGCCAGGCTTTGCCAGGCAAACACGACGCCGACTTTAGTCGTGTGGTAAATGAATGAATCGTTTGACTAAAGTTTCGTCTTCATGTTGCTATGTTCTCTTTGTTAATTACTCGCTGTTAGTCTTCCATGACGGTGGTATCTCTTCGTCCTCAAAGTCTATTTCATCTGATGACATTGAAGCCTTTGCATGACTGGACAAATGGTGACTCCGCGATGTCTAGCCTGTGCTGGTAGAAGACGTATCGATCTAAATAAGTGGCTCATCGTTGCCTGAATTATGTTTGCACTCTGGTGTGAGTGACCTTCTTTAGTTTGTTCTGTCATAACTTTCATTGATTCAAAATAGTTGTTTATTTCGTTCTTATTTTGTTAAATCAGGTTCACAAAGAACCATGAATAAAACTCTTGAAGTCCTTTGTTTGGGGTTACAGCACGCTTCGCGCGCGCGCGTATGCAGTGTGTTATTGTACGCTAGGTTGCAGTATGTGGTGTGTGTGTGTGTGTGTGTGTGTGTGTGTGTGTGTGTGTGTGTTAGCAAATTATTTGGATTGACCAATAAAGTGCAAGATGCAAAATTCTTTTGCAGTACGTCATTCATATGTAAACACTAACTGTTCCTTTGACGGCAAAAGGTAAGAGCGGTGAACGGCTCATCAAGAAGAAAAAAAGCCTCCCTTTGCCCTCTCCCGAACCAGCGGTCCTGTCCCTTGAAATGTGGAAAGGGGAGTAAAGCATACTGTTTGCTGAGGTTTGGTTGTCGCTAATAGAGGACTGCCCTTTCTTCTCTGCAACCATGATAATAATTTCTATACTAGATGAGGCGCGCAATATATTTACCGATTATGTCAAATCTCCGTGACCACAGTAGGCCAAGCCAATATCAGCAGAAGTTTGTATTCTCTTTGGTGTACGGAATAATAAGCCATGGCTAACTATCTGGCCAAGCTCATAAACGGTAAAGAGACACCATTGATGATATCGAACCTTTATCAACAGCAAATAACCTCTTTGGGCACTCTCCGGTTAAGGGATATTCAAAAGTATAATAAAGTACTTCCATCAAGCATCTTCCATATTAATGCACTTAGCCGTTTGATCAACGTGACTGACAGACCTATGCCCTCTAACGACCATTCATCAGCATTGAACGTTCAACGTAACTCGATCTCCTGCTAAGTGGCCGAGTTGGATATTCGAGCGTCTCTTTCATCGCTGTTACAGTATGGTGTCGCCTTCAAGCCAACAACCGTCAAACAAACACCATTGTGAGCTACGCTCAGGTCCTATCTGTTCTTTTGACTGAATATGATAAAATGGATATTTTCTTATCGTGCTCTATACGAACAAGTTGTTTCTTCTACAATACCAAGACATAATTCCTTTCACTTTCTCCATTGAAAACTAGCTGGGATACTATTTTCCTTTACCATATAATATAAGGATAGCTATTTTCGTATGGAGTTTAAGATTCAGTTAATAATCTATATAGATATATAAAGGTGGGAACCCCAGGAATCTCTCAATTTACATCGATATTGGGCGGCGGAATATGGAAATCGTGATGGGTAAATTCAGTGTCAATGATGAAAACAATGTAATGCGTGCCGTCATTAAAGTGCAATTATGTGACATATTCACAAAAGAAGTCTCTCAGGTTTCTAATTTATTTGACCAATGACTATCCCAATCGAATCGATACATTCAATCCATCTTTTAGCGCTGAGATTAATGAGTTCTTTGTCATCAAACATTTTGCAATTTCATCTTTTCTCTTCAGAGGACAAAACATATTACATTGATTATTTGTATCGGATAATATGTGTCTCTGCAACGTTGGATGAATATGAATGATATCACATATTTCTTCTAACTTTATGTCACGATTCGCAGGTGCTGGCTGCTTGAATAGGATCAACAGAATGGCTTCCATAGCATGTCCTCCAGGATTAATCCATGTCTTCACCTATCAGGATTTTAATCATTCCTTCTGTTTCATTCATGTAAGCCTTACCATTTGAACGATAAAGCCTTTTCGTGTAGTATGCGGAATCCCAGCTTCGCACATTGATCTTCCGTCTTACCAACACAAACACTTCTGGATAAGTAAAATAGCAGATGGCATAATGTCAAGACGAATATTGTCTTGTTTGCCTATAATGTGATTAACAGCGTGGAATCATGGAAAGTAGCAGCATGCGCTAACATTTGACGACATTTACATCACCTGTAGCATAAACACCCTTGATGTTCGTTTTCCATATTATCCCAACAGGGATACCTTTGGTGAAAACTCAATGTTGTTGAGTCTAACCTATATCCATACATTCAGTTTTGTCTACCCATGTAATGGAGCTAAATTGCGCTATCTTAAATTCCTTATCTTTTTACAGGTCTAACCATTGTTTCGAAGATTATCTCCCTCTGAGGTTATAAATTTAACAGCACTTTGCATAGATGTTCCTCTCTCTTTTCCAGAGTGTTTTTTCTTAAGCGTTTTGCAATATGCTATCAGCCAGGAAGTGACACTCTATAAACTCAACAACAGATGCCAGCTTCGCTTGTAAGCAAGCGACTCCATTTCAGGTAACCAGCACCAATTATAACAAGCTTTTCTGGTAATTCTCAATAGAAAGAAGTTCTGTGATAACAACCGTAAGCAACTTTAAATAATCTTCCCTATTAATAAAGGTGGGAGCTTTGTGAGATCCAGTTATATAATAATATTCTTTGCTTCCTCTGTTTTCCTACTTCTACTATATAATCAGACACAAATGTGCTTCACCTTTTATCAAAGTGATATTGTGCTGATCTAATAAAGGCAATCCTCTAAATTTAGTACACTTCTTTCCTACTCTATCACTTTCTTGAAATCAAGTGAAGGAAGCCGTTAATGAAGAAAAAGGCTTGTTGGTGAACCTCAGCATCATGCAAGACATTTCGTAGGGAGCCATCCCGCATTGAGACAAGTTCCGCCTAGTTGTCCTTTCTCTATAATAGTTACTTGAAAGCCATTCTTAGCTGCGTGAGGCGGTTCAGTAACCCTGATCCCAGACAATAATCAATAATCTGTTTTATCCATATGTGATCCTTATTAATGATTTTATATTTCATCTCATTTTTAAACAAATTAAGTTATCATTAAATTTGTTGATAGGTCAAGATAGGATGTTTTACATGGGACATCCACGTCCAATAGGGTATTGTGTGGGGCTTCTCTTAATAGATCTGAATCTATAGCTTCCTTGTAATAAGATGCATTGTCTTAATAAAATCCATGCAGTTTCTTACTTTCTCGAGTTGAGTCAATCATCATAGCCTCATGGAATAAAAAGTGGAGAAAAGTAGAATTGTTGGGGCAGTATCCATAATCAAAAGAAGACACATCCATTGTAGTAATACGTTCTTGTTTTCAAACCATCGAATACAAATTCTGTTTTTCTCATGGGAGTTCGTCATCTTTCAGACCCCATTCCTTTATGTAATTGTAGCGTTCAATGTCGCTAACAAACCTACCTCTTTAAAATGATCCTTACCCATTGTAAGTATGCCTTATAGGCTTACGAAAGAATCACGAGAAGTGCAAATAACCTCCAACATGAATATCTCAACACTATTTTTCTTCCTTCTTTCAGCTCTCTCTATATAAAAACCATTCTCATTCTTGCATGCGTGGTTTGGAGGAATGGAATTAACTACAGACTGGCGGACCAGAACCAGGACCACCGCCTCATGAGGTTGAAAAGTTTATTGCAGATTAAATTGGATCACAGCAATCCCATATCACCAGGACGAGCAATTCCTAATAAAGGATTGAGATTAACATCATAATATAGTAATCCGCCACAATCATAGACCTAAACGTGCTATTTAGAATATCAACGCAAACAATCAAGTATGGATGAGGGTCATCATCATACCACCAATATCATCTCTAATAGTTTCTTTAGGTCATTGACATGCAGTGTCTTCTGTACTAGCTAACGACTTCAAGACCACATACCCGCACGAGCAGGTTGCCATGGGCAGAATCTGGTACTATAACTTTTTGCGCTTAGTATCTCCACGTTGAGATGATATGAAAATGATCATCAGACCCGTCAACTCTCCATGCTGCGCAAGTTGAGCGTGACGTAGCCATGCAGTGGCGCGATCATATATTCAACCATGCCACCATTTATCAGTTTGAGGATGATGTGGTTGCTGCATTTTGATGGGAATATTATTCTCGCTCAATTCTTCATGCCATGTCATCATTCAGTACATCAGTTTTAATTCTTTCGTGCATCTGGATGGATAATTAATCTCGTTTATTATCATTCAGGCCGTCAGCCGAAATCGTCGCTGCAGCAAAAGGTTACTATCATCAACTTTAATACCCGGAAGGGAAAGCTTCTTTCATCGCCTTTTCAAAGAAATCATCCGGTTTTCCATTTCTATAAGGAACTCGTAAAGAACTCTATTGTAAACTCACCCAGCTGCCTGTACCAATCAAGTTTTTCACATAGATAATGAGCCGCATCGTAACCCAGTGTGCAGCTTCTTCATCCCACCTCTTTACCCGCCAAGTCCCCTGTAAACTCGCGCGTGTGCCGTTGCCATTAAAGCTTCGGTTGAACAGTATGACTGATGTTGCTTTCTGGCGACGAATATGTCTGTTCGCGCGTAACACTGCAAGAGTAAGCGCAAATACACGCTGTCCACGATTATCACGTGTCTGACCACCAATACGGCCCTGGGAGTTTACGCATAAGCTTGCTGAGTTGGGCACACATAACCAGCATGGGACCACCGAAGCTCATTGGCAAACCAAGGCTTGAATATCGCCGACAGCAATATCTTGCCCCCATTCACCCGATGTCTAACAAAGCAAGGTCAGCGGCTACACTATTAATAATAAACATAGCTTTCTTTTCTTGGCAAGCATCAGCAAAACCTGTCAAAAATCTTCACATGAGTTTCCACATAAAGCTTGATGAGGCTGTTGAACGACAACCAGCAATACCACCTTCACCTAACTCCTCTCTTTTACTTCGTTCTAAAGTGCGGTAGCACTCTTCTGCTGTTTCAATAGCTTTCAGCTGCCCACGGAAGAACGCATGAGTCTTTCAGGCTACCGCAATGCATATTCTCATTCAATGGGCCTGGAATCAAAAGAATAGTATCAGCCTTTACTACTGTAGCTTCATCATTGCTTCAGCTGCAGCGGGTTGCCCTGCCTTTCTACATTGAGCGCATTGGCGATATCCATACCTGTTAACCCTGCCATCATACTTTTGCGAAATTCAGAAGATATGTAATGGAGGGTTCGCAGAAATCTCTGCTTGATAGGGGTATAAGATGTGGAGAAATCTCTGAGCGACTCTACGACGTTTGAGATTGCACTTGGGCCATACCATGATACACTCCACCACCAGCTGTGCTAGGTATGCATATCATGGCCTTTGAGTTTATCAAAAGCACGAATCTCTAATCTCGGCAAACCCACCTGCACATTCGGAATATCATATTCACCTTTAGCGGATCTCTTCTGGTGTTATTTCCGAGCAAAGCTTATCAAGATCCTTGACGCTGATTCAGTCAAGCATTTGCCGAGATTTCTTCATTTGCATGAGGTAAAAACCATGGTTCATTTTCGCATGTAGAGTTAGCTGATATAAGGATAAAGAGAAAGCAAATAACGCATAATAGATCAGGATGTGTAATAGGACAAACAAACCTTATTTTACCCCCTTTTATTGCTAAGATTCTGAACAGAACTCCTCGTAACCTTGAGCATCATAAGATCTTTCAATTCTGAAGTATCAGACAACGCAACCCTGATAATCCAATTCTCGAGCGTCCTTATTAACAATCCCGGTTCATCCTCTAATGCCTCATTTATCTCTAAGACTTTTCCAGCAGATACAGGAGCTTTTAGGTCGGAGGCTGCGTGACGCTCTCAGTGCTCCAAGTCTTCACCAACTTCGATATCATCATCCACTTCAGGCATATCATGAGCAATGCTTGTGCTGTGTAATCTGTGATACCGATATAGCCAACATGCCACTTACTCACAAACTCGTGTGACTCTGAATAATAGTCCCTCAATTACTATGTAATAAAAATATTTTTAGGTTTTTAATTCGAATAATATGTTATAACAGCACTACTTTTGTAGTCTGTATAGAATTTCTTTTTGACGACTATTCCTAGGGAATGACTTTCTTACGGATCCGTATCTCAGGTTTATCACCCATCTGAGCAGAAGCATCAACCAATGCAACCACGCAAGCTCTTTTGGTGTTGAGATTAGACGATAGCCAGTTGGACAACTCCTACCTCTTTTCCTTCTTTCATCACCTTATATCCATGACGTGGAATAGCATTTCTCAAGAACAATACCACGAAGACGCTGTACTGCTTGTGCTTTTGAAAGGGCATCTTTTCCGATAAATTCTTCCTTGTCCAACTTAACGAACATAATAAACACCTGCCATTACTGGAATGTTTTATCGGATAATTCATTACCATATAAAGGTAAAACCAACCTCAAATCTCAATGTACGACATCCAAGACCACAAGGGTAATACCTGCTGCGATGAGTTTATCCCAGCTTCATTAATATACTTAGGAGAACCATAGATCTCAAAAGCCATCTTCTCCCGTGTAACCGCGCGAGAAACGATGATTACCTTGCCATCCGTGCGACTTGCCGTACTTCATAGTAGTTCAATTCCTTGGTACTTATCCTACACGCTTTCTATTTCTTTGCTCTCTGCTTTCGGGACCTTGTAGAGCAGGTTGACCATAGTTTTCCTCTTATTCTTAATAACCACGTCGAATCCCGGCATCTATCCACGCTATATCCTTATCTATATTAGAAGCATTGATTGTCATCAAAAACACCTGATCTTCAGTTTACAGATACAAGTATCATCTTAACTCCACCATCAGGATAACACATGCATGATAAAACCTTGCTAGCAGGTAGCCCCTCCATCATTTGTGGTAAGATGTGATATATCTCGGCTTCCGACCCCAGTAACAGTACTTCTCCCATGTGAAAACATCAAAGACTCCCACAATGCCCTGCGTATGGCATTGTGTTCTTCCGTAATGCCCGGAATACTGGATTTCGCTATCAAAACCAGCAAATGGTGCGATGAGGTGCCCTAATCAACATGTTTGTCATAGACAGGTTCTTTTGTGCGGTTCATATTTGTTTGGGTTTGAAATTTGTTCTTCTAAATGATAAATTGCGGATGAGGTTCCACCTTATGGACTGCGCAAATATACGAATAATTAAATTACCCATAAAACTTGCTTATTAAAACTATATTAAAAAAGGCAAAGTATAAATAAGTGCATTATATCTCTGAGAATAAAAGATATAGTGTATTAATTTGTACTTTTGCACCTCACATTTTTGAAGTTTAGATAGAGCACATGAAGAAATTAGTAGCAAACATTTGCACTAGTGGTATCATTGTGATTGCAGGCAGTGCACAACGTGATGGCAAAATATGTGAACAATTATCTAATAACACGACAACGACCAATCAAATTGATACGCTTCGCACATTGGATGATGGTACGATTATTATCAATACAACTTATCTTGCAAAAGATGTAAAAAGGATTTGGTGGTACGGTTCCGCTGAATATATATATAAAGAATGGTAAAATTAGAAAGGGTTGAGCATTAAAGAACTCAGAATCTCCCGGATTTCTTCCCAAGAGGCAAGTGCATTACTAACTCGTTGGAATGGTAAAAACTACCGAACAAGCTCTCATGAGTAGTAGACGGTGTGAGCGAGGACCTTTTCTTCCCCGTGGAATCATGGGTAATATGAACGAGGCTTAGTATACTTCCAAAGAAAGCACAGCGACCTTCAATTTTTGAAAAAGATGGATTTGCGTGCTAAGTCGCTTATCGGTCTGTGGTCGTCCTAATGGCTGCTATAATCCTCTATTCAAAGAAGAAACGCTATCGCATTCTCCAACTTTCATTGAATGTTGTCGTTCTGGGACTATGGGTGAACCTCTTTATTTCATAGCTCGGTTCTTGTGGGATTCATGTCAGGCGGCATCAACGCGATATCATCCGTTCCAATAGTTATGCTCATTACAGCTTTCATCTACCCTCTTCGGTAAGAAAAATTATTACTGTTCGAGATGTTTGTCCCCTGCGGCAGCCCGAGGGAGTTAGTTGGGTGGCCAATCATCATAAATGGAAGATGAGCAAACGATTAGTGCAGAACTAGAACACTTCCGTAAAATATTATTCTGGGTTCAATGATTCTGATGTTGCTAGGCGTATGGTCGAGTGGATGGACTATATGAATTGTTCGTAACCTTCTATTCAATCAACAAATTGGGTGATTCTATGTAATCCTATTCCTCGTATTGGCAATCTTCATACCGCGTCCTTGCGCTTTATGTCCGATGAAGCCTATTCAAACTCGTCAACAACTATCAGTAAAAAGCTGATTTGATCCATCAATCTCTGTTTGGCAAATGGTAGGTGTCGGTCGAGTTCTATCGATCTTATCACCACGTAGGAGGATTTTTCTCGAGGATATTCGTATTCTGTAATAGATTGCTAATTGCAAGCTCTAATTGCGTTTTTCGATCAAACTTATTCTCACCCAAATACGCGAATTTTTGAGCGGTTTCTTTTAATGTAATTTCGGTGCTTGATATATGGAGGTTAAAAACACGCTATGTTTTTGAGAGAAAAATACTAGCGTTTTAGGCAAAAAGTACCATCATTTTGACCCGATGGTATCGTGGTAAAAACGTGATACATTTTCACCAGCAGTATATACGATTCTTCAAAACGATATATATGATTCTTCAAAAACTTGTATATACGATTTCATCAGAAAAACGTATACGTTTCACCAAATCATACGTTTAGCTCTATAAATGCTTTTCTAAAAACTCCTTAGATTGAGCAATGTGAAATATATTTTCATTAAATGATCTATGACAAGAAAAGGTGTTAATTTCACATTATTCTATACGTCTGTAGAATCGATTATTATTCGGTATCACGCTTTACAATGGAGGAAATACAAAACTTAGGTAGAAATAGCAAGAAATATTTGTACATGGCAACGATTTTGCTCGATATTTTTAATTTCTGCACGTCAAAAATGAAGCTATGACAGAGGAATTTCAGATACGCGTCTACCGCAAGTGGCATATAGCGAGGCTGATTTGAAGGCATACATTGCTCGAGAAAAGGATTGGATCAGCGAACAATCTATCGAGTAAAGGGTCTCTAGCGATCGATTGATTTCGCGCCATCGTGATATCTATGTGAATCTGAAGTGCGTGTTGTGTGAATGAGTTTCCACAGGACGATGCATATACGAAGACCGACTATCAAGATGTTGCAATAAGCCTTCTGTTATTGTTGTAGGAGAGGACCTGGCGGTTTGTTGCTGCTTTAAAACTCATTGAATTAGGCTTGCGTCCTGTCATTCTTGAACGAGAAGAATGGTGCGCGATCGTGATTGGATATAGCACAATTAAGAAAACACAGAGGTAGATTCTGAATCTAACTATTGTTTGGTGAAGAAGTGTGCTGGTGCTTATTCGGATGGTAGTTATATACACGCAGATAAGAACGTGGTCCCGTTGATAAGATTCTGATTATATTTTGCCAACATGGTGCGTCAACGTCCATTCTTGCTGATGCTCACCCATATCGGAACAGATAAGCTCCCCACGTGATTGAGAATATGCGAAATACGATTCTTAATGTGTGGCGAGGGTGCATTTCAACGAAAATGACTTCTCTTATATTAGATGGCGACGAGGTTATCGGTGTAAAAGCTGATTGATAATCATCGCAGTGCTTTGGTACACTCGTGCGAGTTTTTATGGTCCTGTTATCCTTGCTACTGGGCATTCTGCCCGCGATGTTTATCGTTATCTTGCGGAAGCTAATATTTGAAACGGAGGCCGAAAGGTATTGCCGTTGGCGTTCGTCGATCGTCTCATCTGATTGACCAGATCCAGTATCACACTAAGAATGGTAAAGAAATATTCCAACAGCGATATTCTTTCGTTACACAAAGCACAAGGGCGTGGGTTTTATTCTTTCTGTATGTGTCCGGTGGCTGGTTGTTCCATCAACCGGTCCCGGAACAGATGGTAACGAATGGTATGAGTCCAGCCAATCGCGGCACAGATGGTCTGAATTTCTGGTATGGTCGTTCAGCAATCCGAAGATGCTGAGTGACGACTTACTGCAATATGCACTATCGAAGAAACTTGGGCGTGATACGTGGAACAGGGTAATCGAAAGCAAACGGCTCCTGCAGCAGCATGGCTGATTTTGTGAATAATCGCTTATCATACGATCTTCCAAAAATCGAGTTATGCTGCCTGGACTTATCTGGTCCGCTCCATTTCTGGATGCCATCGTTCATTACCAAACGACTCCGAAGCTCAAAACGTGGAAAAGGCAGGCACATGGCTGTAACAAATGAAGCAGTAATGATTGCTTCGAGACTGAACCAGTTCACCCGTTCGCATTTTTGACGTGATCGTGAAAAGCTCCATGCATTCGACTTGCAGGTCTCTTCCTTGTGCCGAGGTGCAGGATATGCTGAGATTGTCAGTGCAGGGTATTGATGGCGAACGTTGTGCAGAAATGGCAGCTGCCTATCTTGAAACAGACATAGAAAGAACATCTACACATTAACCGTCCTTTCCTTTTGAGAGGCTGGGTGGAATCTACCTATGAAATAAGGGATGGGAACATTATCTGTTTCCATCCCTAACTTTTCTATAACGTTTGATATTCTCTTGAATAACGGAGCATCTGCTCCGTATAACCTCAGAATAGTCTACAACGTGTCAATGGTATTACCTTTTCATCAAGAACAGAGCTTCAAAAACAGGATGATAAAGCCTTATATGAGCAATATTCAATCGCTTGTATCGTCGGAGCACCTCTTCATGGGAGGTTAGCATCCAGTGGATGGCATAACGCTCAACCAGTTTTCGAGCTGCTCAAAGTCGCCTTCGCTCTTAATACGCTGCTCTCAGCTAATTCGTGTGCGAAGATACGCGCAAGCAGCAAGTCCGTGATTTGAACATAGGTCTTTCTCCTCACCGCAGTTGCATCTTTGCGTGTGACCAGTTCGAGTACCTTATCCGCTTACTCATTTCCATTGCCCAGTGAGCAATGAGGTGCTCGGTTCTGCATGTGACTCCTCAATCTGTTTACCAGGCTTAATGCGTACCTGCTGGAGTAAGTAGTCCGTTCATCCCGTATAGCGCATAATGCTGGCTTTGTAGGCCTCTGTCATCGAGTAAACCAAGTTCAATGAGCTTATCATCGGCTATATAATAGAGTCCAAAGAGGGTTTTGAAAGCTTCCTCGATGGTTTCCGTAATTCTTCAGCGTATCTGGATCGGTTCCAGGGAGCAGTCTACCACTGACCGAACATATCATGCAAATCGGTGTGTAAGTTGTCCGTCTTATCAGCATGTTGTCCATCAATTTGCGGGTTCTTCATCGATAACGAACTCCTCTCTGGATCCGTTGCCCTTAGCTGCCATATCATAAAGCATAGCGTCAGATTGGAGATAGTGCTTCTTAGAACCATACTCCGCACGTATCCAATCGGCATTGGGAAGATTGGATTCAATAGCTGAAGCAGGGTACTCGTCACTGCGCAGCCATACTGGACAAATGACGTTCTGAGTGGCTCTTCACCTTTGCCCTTGCGGAAAAATAGGGATTAACGGGGATGACTTCAAACCACTGGGCATTGTTGTGATTGTTTGTGTGCGATGGTTGTTTCAAGGGTCCTTGTATTCTAATGCCTTCCCATGATCCTTTTTAGTCCATGGGGTCTCCATACACTTCAATAAAACCGTTGATAAAATCAATGCGACCGTCTTGCTCTTTAGTCACTCTATCGAGTAAGCATCAAGTCACCAGGTCTCCTGTAATATATTTAGTGTATAAGCAGACTATGACACGGCGTTGTTGTTCATTCTCGGCATAAAGTCTTTGCATTCCAACCAATAGACGATCTTCTCAATGGGCTGCTCCATACTTGCCAGATAGCTTCCATACGTCCTCGCAGACGACACCATTCTCCTTTATAGGGTCGAATTTAGCCCATGGAGGGCACACCATCAGGTGGGAGGTCTGTTCAACAGACAAACTATCGCTAACAGACATCTTTATTATTAACATCATCCAGCTTCATTTGGGCATGGAACGCTCTGTCATGCTGATTTACACCTTCCTAGAAGTTAGCATGCAGATGCTGAACATATCATACCATCGACTTATCCACCCCGCTTAGGGCAAAAACCATAGGGTCAGGAGATAATCGAGCAGCTCATCAAAGCATGGCTAACGCTTTTCGCCTTCTTTGAGTGGAAGCAACTTTCGCATCAACACTCAGTGTAGCTTCACACAAAAATCCTCTGAGAATAAAAGGAACAAACTTGTCACTAAAGCATAATGATGGTATATACCATTGGCAAACACACCTGCTTCTAAATATTGTTCTAAGCCTTGAAATTCATCCCTCAAGTTTGTTTCTTTTGGCTTATCTATCACCTGACCATCAAAATTACCTTTCCAACCAGAGTTTATCCTTTTGTGAGCATATGCAGTAGTCCAGCATCTTTCAGATGCGGAGATTATACTTTCCAAACTGGTCCAAAACGTAATGTCACGTCCAAATAGTGTCGCCTAGTGAGGGCACTAAATGAGTTGCTTCTGATTGAGTGTCAGTGTTCTAAACTCGGGTAGCCGATACCTTAACATTTGTATATCGGCAAAATGTTCACTAGATAATTACCTCTTCTTCGTGTCAATCATAGACTTAATGATATGTACTTGCCGATTACTTCCTTAGTGACCTTTTAATCACATCTCTTTGAAGGATGTTGTGATAGATGACGCATTTGACAGTCGCGTGAGTCCACCATTAATACGGATAGAATGATGCATAGAAAGACGTCTCGTAGAAGCCAACCATGTCACTGATATCCTCCATATTGAGATCCCGATAGCGTTTGTCAACCAGTAAGGCCATTGGCCTCGATTCGGAACTTGTTAACGAACGATGTATGAAGTTCATGTGAAACCTTCTATTTACTACTGCAGAGATGTAACGTGTTTAGTTCCTGAAGTCCTCAGCTGTTGTTTCGCCAGAATAATTCTTGTCTTTGTAACGCTGCTGGATTAGAATGATATTCAGAATTTTCTCATGGTTCATCCATCAATTGCGGACTTACCAAACTACGGTACGCGGCCATCTTCTCCCTTTTCAGTTAAATTATACTTAGCCATAACCGTGGATTTTTAGTTACCAATATGTTATTACAATGCAAATATAGCATAATAAATTAATATTGTCAAAAGTTATGTATAATTTTTAATATCTGATAGTTGTTTTCCGATTACCATAATTGTCCTTCATTTGTAAAGAGCCAAATATTTACATGCGCATAACTCATACTGCTTGTATAATAGGGACTTTATCTTTATCCTTGTTAATGTTCTTTTACATAACAAGTCTTATGAGGTATTAGAACGTTAACATTTAATATACTTTAACCTTGCAAAGTCACAAATGTTACCTTATAGCCATGATTTGGTCTATATTTTTGCAGCCAGAAAGAAATTAAAACATTACATAGAAATAATTTAGTGGCGAGAACAAGATGTTTTGTTTCAATGTCAGGAAACAGCAAAAGGCACAGATGTACTATTCAAGGTGTAGTGTGGCGCAAAAAGGCAGATGCAAGTCGTTGGCAAGATTTATTACTCGCGGTGACTCGTGGTATTGGAACTATCGCTGATTCACTTCGCAAAGTAGGTCGCTGAGACAAGTCTGAGTAGGTGACTGTATCGTTGACTCACTCTTCGTTACCATCACCAATGCTAACTGTCTGATGACCAAGCAATATTATAAAAGTGGATAAGGGTGTACAATTGAAACGTGAGTTACTCGATCTTGCGGCTCAAAGAATGTTACCTCCCTGATTACCAAGAGATTGAGTGGGGTGGAGAAAGGCTGATTATGAAGCTGAAGAAATCGAGAAGAGAGTACGTACCGAGAATGAAAGACCTTCGTTCACTAAAGGAATTGACCGTATTAGGCTTGAAAGTATGGGCGCATATTGGCAGCATGCATCACGCCTCGACGAACGCGATGCAGATGTCGCCTTTATGGAAAGGCATTGTTTCAGCAAAGCGCTGATATGAAACCCACCAGCCGTTACTGGAGACTGGTAAATATGGTGTTGATGCGTTAAATGCGATAAGGCAAACGCACGAGCTCTGGTATTCCAGAGTTGACCAAGGTTATCGATTTCGGTAATCAGGGAGGTATATTCTTTGAAGCCGCAGATCGAGTAACTCGCGTTTCAATTGTACACCATATACTTTAGCTAATATTGCTTGGTCATCGAAGTTGGCATTGGTGATGGTAACAAAGAGTGATGAGTCGGCGATATGGTCACCTACTTCTGTTGTCTCAGCCACCTGCTTTGCGAAGTGAATCGGCAATAGTTCAATACTACAGTCACTGCGATAATAAATCTTGTAACGACTTGTATCTTATTCTTACCACACACACATGAATAGTACATCCTGTGCCTTTTGTGTTTCCTGACATTGAAACAAAACATCTTATTCTCTGCCATTTCAAATTATTTCTATGTAATGTTTAATTTCGTTTTCGGCTGCAAAATATAGACTAAATCATGGCTGTAGTAACAAAACTTTGCAAGGTTAGAAATAGTAAATGTTAATCGTTTCTAATATCCTTATCAAGACTTTGTTAAGTGTAAAAAGAACATTAACAAGGAATGAATAAAGTCTAATATAAGGTATGAGTTATGCATAGCAAATATTTAGTTCTTCCACAAATGAAGGAGGACAGTGTGGTGATCAGAACAACTTAATAACAGATATTAAAAAATTATACAGCACTTGACAATATTAATTTATTATGCTACTATATTTACCCATTATAATATATTGGTAACCTAAATCCAGTTGTATTAAGTATAATTTAACTGAAAAAAAGGAAGATGGCCGCATGCCGTAGTTTGGTAAGTCCACCAGTGATGGGAGCACTTGGAGAAAATTACAGAATATCATTCTAATCAGCAGCGTTACAAGATAAGTGTCTGCCGAAACAACTAGCTGAGGACTTGGGAACTCTTGCGGGCCACATCTCTGCAGTAGTAAATGAGTTCCACATGAACTATACATCGTTCGTTAACAGTTCAGATCGAGGGAAGCAATGTGTACCCAGTTGACAAAACATCAGGATCTCAATATGGAGGATATCAGTGACATGGTTGGCTTCTCCTAATGAACAGTCTTCTATGCATCATTCTATCAACAATGAAGCTCCACA
>BNJU01004801.1_pt1 | contig 92881 bp, 144 predicted proteins | sample 8539281 | NCBI WGS metagenome assembly BNJU01 (sample SAMD00202456, study PRJDB9452) | human saliva metagenome | isolation source: human saliva | place: Japan
CAACTAAAAGTACGGTCAAAATTAACCGCACTTTTGCGCATTAAGCCGTGATTTAATAATCACTTTTGAGTCATCCCAGAAATCAACCGGTGCATTTACTACTGGTTTGATAATGCCTGCACGAATGGTAAAATCACCAAAAGCCTTCGTTGGCATGACGCTCATTTGCCCAGCGGCCAATCAGAGTATCAAGTTCAGTGATAATTTCCGGAATCGTGATATTTTTCTTTATAAAGACGTGAATACGCACACCTTCACGATCCCCACCAATATGCAGATTGTAACGACCAATTGCTTTGCCCACTAAACCGATTTCCGCCAACATTGCGCGACCACAACCATTTGGACAACCGTAATTCGCGTAACAATATAATCATCAGCCACATGATATTTCGCCATCGCTTTATCCAGTTCATCAATAAAGCTTGGAAGAATTCGCTCTGATTCTGCCATCGCTAATGGACAGGTTGGGAAAGAAACGCAAGACATTGAGTTTTCACGTAATTTACTCACATCATCACGAATTAAACCGTAATCACGCGCAATTTGTTCAATTTGTGCTTTATCCTCTTCCGCTACATTTGCCACGATCAGATTTTTGGTTGGCGGTGATACGAAAATCGCCCTTATGAATTTTGGGCAATTTTCCAATACCCCACTCAGTAATTTTTCTCATCATTATCCACCAAACGGGTCGCTTTCGATAAACAGGGTCAAATGCCAGTTGTTATCGATGCCTTTTACCCAACCAATACGATCGCCGCGTTCAGTAAATTTAAACGGACGAATCGGTTCAAATGGAATCATACGACGTTCGACTTCGGCGCGAAATTATCTAATCCCATGTTTTGAATGGTATAACGACTACGTGCATTTTTACGATCACTACGAGTTTACCAAAATCCCGTTGGGTTGTCACCACGGCTTCCGCTGCTTTTAAAAGTGTATTCCAACGGCACATAACCCAGTTCAAAGGGAAATATGCGGATAGGTTTTTGGTATTGCCATGTTCGAGGGATAAACCACCGCCCACGCAATACATTAAAACCAACCAAATTGCCGTTCTCGTCAGCAATCGCTACAAAATCTAAGTCATTTCCGTAACCAATCCACATCATTGAGTGGTGGAATCACCACAGCTGTTTTTAAATTTACGTGGCAAATAAGTTTTACCGAGAATCAGTTCTTCCTGTAAAAATCATCGCTACTTTTGGACTTTCTTACCATCAATCCATACATCTAAATATCCTCGTGTACGTGGTAACAGATGTTCTGAAATTTTCTTGGCATATTCACTACGCCTGTTGGTGCTAATGCCGATTCAATTGGATTGAAGTACATAACACGTTGCGGTTCATATCTGAAGCCGTAGCAATTGAGTCTAATCCCAGACTATGCAATAAACGATGCATGGTTTGTAATTGGCTTTTCGGCACACCGTGATATTGGAAAGTTTGACGATTGGTCAAACGAATCGAACGATAATAACTGTGTTCACGGGCGAATTTATCAATTCAATCCATTGGAATGGTTTGATGATTCCCCGTAAACGGCAACGTAACAGCATAAAATTTCAACGGTTCGAGTTTTTCCTCTGCACGTTCGGCACGAATATCACGATCGTCTTGTTCATACATACCGTGGAAACGGATTAATTGAAAGTTATCTCCCACGGAAACCTCCGGTTAAGAATCTTTCTAAATCATCTAAAATGGTACCGCGTAAAAGTTACTGTCGGTTTTTAAGCGTTCATTGTCAGAAAGCGGTTTCTCTTGCCATTCCAAGCCTTTTTTTGTTTGTTTTTGCTCTGTCATTTTTCACCCCACAAATCTAGTACACATCGCGTTGATAACGTTTTACTCACGCAGTTCATTTAAATAATCTTCTGCTTCATCCGAACTTAAATTACCTTCTTTAGCAATGACGTCGAGTAATGTTTGTTTCCACATCTTTTGCCATTTTTGATGCATCTCCACAGACATAAAAATAAGCGCCCTCTTGTAACCATTGCCAAAGTGCAGTCGAATTTTCACGAATTTTATCTTGCACATAGATTTTCTTCTCTTGATCACGTGACCAAAGCAAAATCGTATTTATGCAAGAGCCTTCTTTGGCAAGTGTTGCCATTCGGTTTGATAAAGGAAATCGCTGGCAAAATGCGGATTACCAAAAATCAGCCAGTTTTTACCACTCGCCTCATCGGCTACGCGTTGCTGCATGAAAAGCACGGAATGGTGCTACGCCGGTACTGGAACCCCACCATAATAATTGGCTTAGTCGTATCATTTGGCAGACGAAAATTATCGTTATGTTCTGCAAATACGCACAGCACCATCTTTCTTCTACGCGATCCGCTAAAAGCTTGAGGCTGCGCCACTACGTGCTCTACCTTCATATTCAAAACGTACCACGCCAACGGTTAGATGGACTTCTTCCCAACCTCTGCTGGAGAAGATGAAATGGAATACAAACGAGGGCGTTAAAGGACGCAATAATGAAACCAGTTGTTCAGCAGTTAATTTTGCAGGAAATTGATGTAATACATCCACAATCGGTGTACGTTGAACCAATTCTTGCAATGCTTGATTATCCGCAACCAAATCGTTTAACTGTTCGTTATTCGCCAAAGCTGCATAGCCTTTCACAAAAAGCTGGCGTGTTTTGAGTCAGCTCTAAATGCGATAAAAGTGCGGTCGAAATAGTTTGCGCTTTTTCCCTCAATTGTCACTTCTGTAGTAGGATCAATCTGTGCGAGCGATAAAAATTTCATCGACTAACTTAGGGATCATTGTCAAACCATACGCCGAGTGCATCCCCCGCTTGGTAATGAAGATCTGAGCCAGCTAAATCAAACTCTAAATGACGAACATCTTTATCAGACTGACGACCAGTAATTTTTCTGGTTAGTGATTAACGTTGCAGAAAATGGATTGGCTTGTATTGGCTTTCCTTGGCTACCGGTGCGGTTGTAGCAGTGCCAATACTTTGCACAGCCGGTGAAGCCTGCGCAGCCTTTTCTTTTACGATAGCCACAATATCTCTGATCCATTGTTCCGCGGTTTGCACTGTAATCTAAATCTGCATCCACTCGCTTAAATAAACGCGTCGCGCCTAATTCGGCAAAAACGCTGATCAAAATCCTGCCTGCTTGGCAGAAATTTGGATAAGAACTATCCCTAATCCCAACACAGCAAATTGCAATTCGGTGAGTTTTGGTGCTTTTTACCGTTTAATAACATGCAATACCACACCTTCTTCCGGTGGCTCGCCTTCATGCCCTGCGTAGAAGTCACTAAGAGCAGGTATTTTTCATCAGCAATGGTTTTCGCTTTATAATCTTTTTAAAGCGATACGTTTCACGGCAATACCGGCTTCTGTAAGCTCTGCAGCAACTTTATCTGCCACCGATTTAGCATTGCCGGTTTGGGAGCCTGAAAGCACAGTAATTGAAAAAGGTTCTGCCGAAAGTGCGGTCAAATTTGCTGCCAAATGTTGCCCTGCGACCTGTTGTTCTACACCGGAGCTTAGCGACCATGCATAACCGGAAAGCCATGCCAATTGAAGAGGAGTTAGCGTTGGTAAGAGATTCGAGTATTTCTGTTGGTAATGGATTGTTGTGTTGCATAAGTTTCCCCACAAAAATGAGTAATATCAGTAAATTCACATATTAAAGCGCGACTTAGAGAATCATACCAGCTGCTACTGTGTTATAAGTTGCTTCATCAACTAAAATAAAAGCGCCACCAGCAATATTTTCTTTACGTAAGTTGTGGCAACAATCGGTTTCTGTAAACTTAAACGCACTCTAGCAATATCATTCATCTTTTAAGGCTGTAGCACCACTTTCTTGTTCTAGTGTATGAACGTTTAACACACTTTCAATTTCACTGATTTTTGCTAAAATACGGTTTGCGTACCATGTTTAAATAAATATTTACGGGCGGTATTTAATGGGCGTTCATCAAACCAACAAATTGTGACTTCAAGTTGTTTTTGGTGTAAGTGGTGAACTTTCATCCACAAATAAATCACCACGGAAATATCAATATCAGCGATCTAAACGTAAGGTAATCACTTCCCCAGCCACCACCTGTGTCACCTCACCTTTTGGCGTAATAATCTCAGTCACTTTGCGGTTAATCCATTCGGTTCAATTCGAATAGTCTGCCCTGTTGCACGGAACCGCGCTCAATTCGACCTTGATAACCGCGGAAATCATCAGCTTTATCCGCATCCTGACGTACGACTAATTGCACAGGAAAATAGAAATCAGCATTAGAATGGCTCACTTCATCTACACTTGGTAAATTTTCTAAAATGGTGAGTAAAGGTTCGCCTTGATACCAAAGGGTGCTTTCACTTGCATATACTAGGTTATCGCCAAGCAATGCAGATACCGGCACAAATGCACATCTTTTTAAACCTAGCTGTAGCGCCAATTGACAATACGCCTCCACAATAGCATTGAATTTTTCTTCGCTGTAATCCAATAAATCCATTTTGTTCACCGCCACTAAAATGTGCAGGGCAATTTAATTGACGCAAAATCGCTGAATGACGTTTAGTTTTGTGGTAAGAGTTGTAACGGTTTTTCATCAAAATTCAGCTGAGAAGCATCAATTAAGACGATTGCAGCAGATGCTGTACTCGCTCCTGTCACCATGTTACGTGTGATTGCTCATGTCCTGGGGTGTCGGCAATGATGAATTTACGTTTTTGCCGTAGAGAAATAGCGATACGCCACATCAATGGTGATGCCCTGTTCGTTCTGCTTCCAAACCATCTGTCAAAATAGAAAAATCAATGGCTGCTTTTATTACCTTTTTCTTTTCCTGCGTTAAGGGTTTTTAATTTGGTCGGTTAATAAAGCTTTTACTATCGTAAAAGTAAGCGGCCGATTAAGTGTACTTTTCCGTCATCTACACTACCGGCAGTAATAAAACGAAGTGGAGTTGAATGTTGTGTCATATTTCTTCCTTATATTCTGTTAATTATTCTTTTGTATTTCATCATCTTTGAATCATGCCCCATATAAATCGCCTGAACGAGTCTCAATTTTAGAAAAATTTGTACTGTTTGAGCGTAGCGAGTTTATAAATTTTTCGTTAAGAAAAATTGAAACAAAAGTGAAGAGGAGCGATTTAATTGGGTGTGTTCTGCTACTTTCTTGCACAAGCAAGAAAGGTAGAAATACTAAAAATACCCTTCTTTTTCCCGTTTCTCCATGGCGGCTTCGCTGGCTTGGTCGTCTGAGACGAGTCGCGCTGCGTTCAGAAATGTCGGCAATAGCGGTTTCTTCAATAATTTCTAATGGTGTTGATGCAGTGCTCGCTACCGGACAGGTAGCTAATATCACCCACAGTACGAAACGAACATCTAATACTTCGCTGACTTCATTTTGGCAATTTAGGGGGTTAATGGTGTCACTGGTACTAACAAACCTTTACGACGCTACAACTTCTCGTTTATGGCTGTAATAAATCGAGGCAATTCCAAATTCTCACGAGCGATATATTGCCAAATGTCTAATTCCGTCCAGTTGGAAATCGAAACACTCGCATATTTTCACCTTTATGCAATTTAGCATTGTACAGAGACCATAATTCCGGACGTTGTGCCTTAGGATCCCATTGGCCGAACTCATCACGGAACGAGAAAATTCGTTCTTTAGCACGAGCTTTTTCCTCATCACGACGTGCACCGCCCATCAAGGCATCAAATCCATTCTCTGCAATGGTTTCTAATAAAGTGACCGCCTGTGCCGCATTACGCGAATCCGTTTCTTTGCGTAATACCACCGTGCCTTTGGCAATGGAATCTTCCACATGCCCAACGACTAAGCGAGCGTTAAGTTTTGCCATTTGTTCATCTCGAAATTGGATCACTTCTGGATAGTTATGGCCGGTATCAATATGCACCAATGGAAACGGTAAATGTACCGGACGATCACCTAACTGAAATGCTTTACGGGCTAATGCCAGCAATACCACCGAATCCTTCCCACCGGGAAAAAGCAACGCCGGGTTTTTCACATTCCGCGACGACTTCACGAATAATATGAATCGACTCCCGCCTCGAGCCAGTCTAGATGTTGGTTGTTGAGTTCAGTTTTTGTCATGTTTTGCTTCCTATATTTTTCTACTTATGTAATCCATTCCTTACTATCTTTACTCTCACCACCAGCGGCCGGCGCGAATATCTTCGCCCTGTTTAACTAGCGGGTACAAGGTTCACAGCCAATGCTTGGAAAAACCTTGATGGTAAAGATCGTTATAAGGCACATTGTTCGCTAAGATATAAAGCCCACACATCTGTTTCTGACCAATCAAAAATAGGATTGTGTTATCAATACCACGAGACTGATCTTGCTCAGCAAAAGGGAGCGCAGTACGTGTAGCCGATTGTTCTCGACGTTGTCCGGTCAACCATGCATCTGCACCTTGAATCGCGCGATTTAACGGTTCGATTTTACGGATATGGCAACACTCGCGACGTAATTCCACGCTTTCATAAAAAGCAAATTTCCTTTTTCTTCCTCGTAGCGAGTCACTTCATCAGCAATCGGCTGAAAGCGTTCTATTTTGAAGATGTGGATAGACTTTCTCAAGGTTGTCTAATAAATTTAACGTATCTTGATGGAGTAAACCGGTATCTAAAGTAAAAATACCAATATCTAAGTTTTCACGTGCAATGACATCGGTAATAATCCATATCTTCTACGCTAAACTGCTGGCAAAGCGTGTATTGTGATGGCTATCAGCTATTTGATGTAAACGTTGCTTCAATGTGGCTGTTTTTCTGCCAAACGCTCTTGTACATCAAGGCTAACAAGTGAATTTGCCAAAAGTCGGTTTAAATAAACTCATCATCCACTCCTTACGCCACTTGACTGATGGTTAGACTTTCTAAGGTAAAGTGCGGTTGTTTTTGACGTTGTTTTTCTTCTCCAAACCACGCTAATTGTTCGTGTATTTCACCACTTCTCCCACCACAATTAAGGCTGGTGTCTCTGCTTTTTCAGCTAATTCAGCTAAATTTGCAAGTGTGCAATCCGCTGTTTTTGAGTAAGTTGAGTACCTTGGCTGATAATCGCAACAGGCGTATTCGCAGCTCGACCATATTGTTGTAAATGTTCAGCAATGACTTGCGCTTTTAACGTCCCCATATAAATGACTAGGGTTTGATGACTTCTTGCTAAGGTTTGCCATTCAATATCAGACGCATCGGCTTTACGATGACCTGTCACAAAAATGGTACTGTGTATAATCTCAGTGAGTTAATGGGATGCCAGCATAGGCTGTTGCGCCAATACCCGCTGTAATACCGGGTACAACCGAAAATGGAATTTGATGTTGAGCTAATACTTCTAATTCTTCGCCACCGCGTCCAAAAACGAAAGGATCGCCGCCTTTTAAGCGCACTACTCGCTTGCCTTGTTGGGCAAGGGTTAATAACAATTGGTTGGTTTCATCTTGTGCGACAGAACGACCATTGGCACGTTTCCCCACAAAAATACGTTCTGCATCACGGCGAATCAAAGAAAGAATCTCATCAGAAACCAAGGCATCGTAAAGCACTACATCAGCTTGTTGGGTTCCTGTAAACCATTAAGGGTTAGTAACCCAGCATCGACAGGACCTGCACCAACTAAAAGAAACAAAAACCACCTTGATAGTTATTTTCTAGTTGCTCAGCCAATTCCTCTTCAGCATGAGCCTCTTGTTGATTCTTAACGAGACTTGCAAAACGTCCGCTATATTTTTCCCAAAAACGGCGACGTTCGGTGATCGATGCCAATTTTGCTTTTACCTGATCACGCCACTTACCAGAAATCTCAGCGATTTTTGCCTAAATGTTGTGGCAATAATGCTTCCAGTTTCTCACGTAATAAACGGGCTAATAGCATGCCTTTTCCACCACTGAAATCGCGATTTGGATCGGATTACGATCAATAATAGAAGGAAGATAAAGCTACAATGAGGTTGATCATCCACCATTGACTAATTTATGTTGGCTTTCGGCTAAATGGAAAATACGGTGATTTAATACCTCATCATTTGTTGCCGCGATCACTAACATCACCGTTCTCATTTGTTCGGCATTAAATTCTTTCGCAATCCACAGCACTTTATTTTTGACGTTCAAGCTCGCTTAACTCTTCATTTTAATTGGAGAGCAACAATACGGACTTGAGCATTTGCTTTTGAGTAACAACCCAACTTTTACGAGCAGCCACTGAACCACCACCAACAACAAGTACCGGACGACCAGTTAAATCAACAAAAAGTGGAAAAATAATTCATAGGGTATCACTCCTATTTATTCACTTTATCAGCACGTTGTGCACTGATATATAGACGATCAAATAAGCCGTTATCGACAAAATGTTTTAGTATTAATCGCCTCCCACGAACCAAAACGTTGGTTCACATCAAATTGATTCACTTCGGGAAAAAGTGCGGTCGTTTTAGCAATAATTTTTATCTGTCGGACGGAAATAATTTTGGGCAGCCAGTTCCTGTGCTTGGGGTGACCATAAATAGCTCAAATAATCATGGGAAAGTTGATGCAAACCATCTGCCTGCGTATTTTTTTATTCACTTCCGCCACATAAATTGGGGTATAGGCCGTTATACTTGGGTACACCACTTCAAAAGCTGTTTTTCCCCAGTGTTTTAGCCGCTAACGCTGCTTCATTTTTCTGGGGCAATTAAAACATCACCGATATTACGCTGCGTAAAAGAAATACTGGCATCTGCGCGCACCCGCCTCTAAAACCGGCACATTTCTTAGTAGGCGTAACATAAAAATCTTGTGGTTTATCACTATGCTGTTCGGCATAAGCTAAAAGCCGATAAATAAGCAAAGCGCCCGTTCGCAGAGGTTTTTAGGATTAGCAAACACCACTTTGACATCATCACGTACCAAATCAGACCAGTCTTGAATGTGTTTTGGATTTCCTTTTTCACCAAAAAGCACCATCACTGACCCAAAAGGAACTGCACCATTCGGTAATGCTTGCTGCCAATCCGCATTCACTAAGCCTTTTTAACTAAAGCGTCGATATCATTACTTTGTGTCAATGTCACCCACATCTGCGAGGCAAGCCATTTAACACGCCGAGCACCTGTTTACTGGCGCCACCATGCGATTGTGAAATCATCACATCTGAGGGAAATTCACGTTGAAACGCGATGTTATATTCCTTATAGAAATCACGAATCACGTCATAGGACACATTCAGTAGCACTGTTTTTTTGTTCCGTACTGGTATGCCATAAACAGGCTGCCAAGACGAGAAAAAAGCACTGAAAATAAAGCAATTTTTCATTTTTACTCTCCTCCGTTATTACCCTCAATTTCGTGTGGCTAAATTTATATCGCAAAATGTTAAGTACAAAAAATAACGAAAAAGCATTTTATAGAACAAAATGAAATATAAAACACCAAAGCCAAACGATTCCTTATTTCACTTTGGAATATTAAATAAATTTCCGTTCTTTGCCATTATGGAAAAGAGCGGTTATTTTTCTGAACATTTCAAAACGCTTACAAAGCTTAGGTATTTATCTGTTGTGAAGGTGGGATAATGAAAACCGTATTACCAGGATTTAAACGAAGTATATTGATTACATTAGTCTGGCTCGGCTCAATGGTATTATTGCCATTAACATTACTTGTGCTCACTGCCTGGCAATTAAAATGGGCTGATATCGTTCAAATCATCACGAGTGAACGAGTGATCTCATCTTTAACGCTATCCTTTGAAATGGCGGTAATCGCGACGTTAATTAATATCGTTTTTGGCTTTTTATTGGCATGGGTTTTAGTGCGTTATGACTTTCCAGGTAAGAATCTCGTCAACGCGTTGGTGGATTTACCTTTTGCTTTACCCACTGCCGTTGCTGGTATCGCACTTGCCTCGCTTTATGCTCCGACTGGACTGATTGGGCAATGGCTAAGCCATTTTAGGATTCAACTCGCTTATACTCCAGTGGTATTGCGATTGCGCTGATTTTTGTCAGCTTGCCTTTTACCGTTCGAGCGATTCAACCCGTATTAGCAAATCTCGATCCTGGCTATGAAGAAGCAGCTCAAATTTTAGGGTGCATCCAGATTAACGACGTTGCGAAAAGTCATCATCCCGGCGGTATTGCCTGCATTAATAGGTGGCGCAGGTATGGGATTTGCGCGATCGCTTGGTGAATACGGCTCGGTAATTTTTATTGCGGGTAATGTGCCACTTGTATCCGAAATTGCACCATTGATTATTATGTCAAAACTTGATTTATATGACGTGCAAAGGTGCATCTGTGGTTGCATTATTAATGCTTGCCATTTCATTTCTGTTGATTTTATTCATTAACTTAGCGCAGTGGTCTGTTGCCAAACGCATTAGTCCAATTCGATAAGAGTATTTATGAAAACCAATCATGGCAAAAAAATGGATCTTAATTCTGACCGCACTCAGTTTTTTACGATCATATTATTGCTCCCATTATTTACCGTATTCTATTCAGCCCTTGAACAAGGAATTGGTCTATTTTTCGCTGCATTAAAAGAACCAGAAGCCTTAGCAGCTATTTGGCTTACGATTAAAGTCTCTTTAATTGTATTACCTATTAACATTTTTATCGGTGTGGTTATGGCTTGGGCTATTGCTTATTTTGACTTTAAAGGGAAAAGCTTATTAACCGCACTACTCGATCTCCCCTTTTCCATTTCACCAGTGGTGGTAGGATTAATGTTCTTACTGCTGTTTGGGTTAGATGGACTTTGGGGCGCATGGCTTGCTGAACACCATATTCGTTTTATGTTTGCTACGCCAAGCATTGTTATCGTGACTTTATTCGTTACCTTTCCACTTATTGCAAAATCATTAATTCCAACCATGTCAGCACAAGGCACAAGTGAGGAACAAGCTGCGTTAATCTTAGGTGCATCCACTTGGCAACTTTTCTGGCACGTAACGCTACCAAAAATAAAATGGGCATTAATTTATGGTGTGATTTTTGAAAGTAACGCTCGTGCAATGGGTGAATTCGGTGCCGTGAGTGTTGTATCTGGGCATATTCGCGGTTTGACTAATACAATTCCGCTTTATGTAGAAATTGGTTACAACGAATATCAATTTGTTGCCGCATTTGCTTGCGCCAGTTTATTAGCATTAATCGCAGTGGGAACACTGGGATTACAAAAATATAGTGAGATATGTGGAAAAGAAAAATCCAAGAATAACAACTGGGAACACAATACATGACAATCAAAATCCAGCAACTAAACAAACACTTTGGACAGTTTCATGCGTTGAAAGATATCAATCTCAGCTTTCCGGAAAATCAGCTAACCGCCTTGCTTGGGCCTAGTGGTTGTGGAAAAACAACGCTATTAAGGATCATTGCCGGATTAGAATTTGCTGATAATGGACACATTTGGTTTGGTGAAAAAGAGGTGACTCAACTTTCAGCTGCTGAACGCGGTGTCGGCTTTGTGTTTCAGCATTATGCACTATTTCAAAATATGACCGTCTTTGACAATGTCGCTTTTGGCTTAACGGTGAAACCTCGTAGAGAACGTCCCTCTGCAGGAGAAATTCGCGAAAAAGTCACCGCACTTTTAAAGCTAGTAAAACTTGAATGGCTAGCCGATCGCTACCCTAATCAACTTTCAGGTGGACAAAAACAACGGATAGCCTTAGCTCGCTCCCTTGCTGTTCAACCGAAAGTCTTACTACTTGATGAACCCTTTTGGTGCATTGGATGCTCAAGTTCGTAAAGAATTACGTCGTTGGCTACGGGAATTGCAACATGAACTCAATGTGACCAGTATTTTTCGTTACCGCATGATCAAGATGAAGCATTAGATATGTCTGATCGCATTGTGGTGATGAATAAAGGTCAAGTGGAGCAAATTGATGAGCCTAGCCAAATCTATCATGCACCACAAACCCTTTCGTCACACAATTTGTGGGAGATGTTAATGTGTTCCACGGACACATTGATCAAAGGCAATTTAGTCATTGGTGAATTTGCTCATAATTTACAAACACATAGCAATGCGACTCATGCAGTCAATAACCAATCTGCAACGGCTTATATTCGCCCTTACGAACTGACGCTTTCACGCGAATCTCATAATGCCTTAGCGAGTGGTACGATTCATCATATTAATGCTATTGGTTTTTATCGTGAGAATTGAAGTGGAAAGCTCGCAAACAGAACAACCGATTGAGGTGATTCTTACCAAAGAAAACTATCTCAATGCGCAGTATAAAAATAGGTGATCATGTTTATCTCGTGCCGGATAAATTAAATCTATTTTCAAGAAATGAATATTTAGAAAAGCAAAAGTGCGGTCAAAATCAACCGCACTTTTTTACATTTAAAGGAGAGAATTATTTTTTACCTAATTGTGGTAAAACGGAATCTTTCCCTGTAGTTAAGAGGCCTACTTGAGAATAGATACTTAATTTTCCGCGTGTATCTGCTACGTCTAAGTTACGCATGGTTAATTGACCAATACGATCGATTGGATCAAATGGTGCATTTTCCACTTTTTCCATACTTAAACGCTCTGCCGCATAAGTTAAGTTTGGTGATTCCGTATTTAAGATTGAGTAGTCATTACCACGACGAAGTTCTAATGTCACTTCACCAGTCACCGCACGAGCGACCCAACGTTGTGCTGTTTCACGTAACATTAACGCTTGTGGATCAAACCAACGACCTTGGTATAACAAACGGCCTAAACGTAAACCGTTGATACGATATTGTTCAATAGTATCTTCATTGTGAATACCAGTTACTAAACGTTCATAAGCGATATAGAATAATGCCATTCCCGGTGCTTCATAAATACCGCGTGATTTTGGCTTCGATAATACGGTTTTTCAATTTGGTCTGACGTGCCCTAAACCATGACGACCACCAATGCGATTTGCTTCTAAGAAAAGATCCACCACGTTACCAAATGTTTTACCATTTAATTCAACCAGCACACCTTCTTCAAAAGCGAACAGTTACCACTTCTGGTTTCACTTGAATATTTTTCATCGAAAATGCCACGCCGCATATTGGTTTCACAATTTTTAATACCAGTGCTTAATTCTTCTAAGTCTTTCGCTTCGTGTGTCGCACCCTAACATATTAGAGTCAGTTGAATACGCTTTTTCTACTGACATTTTGTAGTCAAAACCATTTGCGATTAAGAATTGTGACATTTCAAAACGACCGCCCCAACTCATCGATGAATTGTTGATCTAGCCATGGTTTGTAAATTTTTTAAATTTGGGTTGGTTAATAAGCCATAACGGTAAAAACGCTCAATATCGTTACCTTTGAAAGTTGAACCATCACCCCAGATATTCACATCATCTTCTTTCATTGCTGCAACAAGCATCGTACCGGTTACCGCACGACCAAGTGGTGTAGTGTTGAAATAGGTTGCTCCACCAGTCGAAATATGGAATGCACACATTGAATAGCCGCAATCCCTTCATGGGCTAACTGCGCACGACAATCCACTAAACGCGCATTTTTCCGCACCATATTCCATTGCTTTTTGGGGAATTGCATTGTAATCATCTTCATCTGGTTGACCTAAGTTTTGCTGTATAAGCATAAGGTACTGCACCTTTTTGACGCATCCAAAGTAATGCCGCACTGGTATCTAGCCCGCCTGAAAAAGCGATACCAACTTTTTGACCTTTAGGTAAATGTTGCAGAATCGTATTTGACATATTTTATTTCCTTCATTGTGGTTATGGTGAGTGAGTCTTTAAAAAGTGCGGTCAAAAATCACTGCGCTTTTTCTAACATATCATCAGGATTTGGATAACGATAAAGCGAGCCCTAAATCTCGACAAATTTTTATCTGCCATAATGATTCGTTTCGGATCCGAATCACTACATTCGAATTGCGGTATGGGTAAATCATAAAATACTGCTGCTTTTGTGTAATATTCTGCTCGAGTAGGATGAATTGGCGCGCAAAGATGGTAAGTTCGCAATCCATTTGGATTCATGAGGTAAAGGCAGTAATAGCTGAATGCAATCCTCTAGATACACCAAATTAACAGGCGAGTGCCCTGTTTTTTAAATTGTGTTTTCCTGCTAAGAATTTAACCGGATGGCGTTGCTTACCAATTAATCCTCCAAGTCGAAGAATATCGCAATGCGATATTCCTGATTGGAACAAGCACTGTTCTGCTTGTATCAGTGTTTTACCCATTTCTGTTTCAACTGAACGTTGAGAACCTTCATCAAATTGCCCTGAAATATCAGGAAAAAAACAGAAGTTGAACTGGTAAAAATCAAATGCTGCACGCCGTGTTTCTTGGCTTGATTAGTTAAAAAGCAAGATATTCCTAATACTGTTGAGAAGAAAAAAACGGCCAGGGTGGTAAGGTGAGAATAAGAGCATCTACATTAAAAAGAGGGCGAATATGGTCTGGTAAACGTTTCATTTCGTCAGAAGCGAAAAGGATAAGTTTCAATACCTAGCTGATGCAATTTCTGAGCATCATTAGGGGATTGTTTTTGAGCCTTTTACACACCAACCAAGTTCTTTTTAAGTGCAGCGCCAGCGATAAGCCTAACCAACCTAAACCAACTATCACAACAGATTTCATACTCTTTTATTCACAATATTTTATCCATAAAAATCCCTGCTATTCTAAAGCATAGCAGGGAGTTTATTAATGTTATTTTGTTAATAAATCCAAGGCCTCTTGATATTTAGCCACCGTTTTTATCAATCACTTCTTTTTTGGTACTTTCGGTGCTGGCGGTTGTTTATTCCAACCACTTTGCTCTAACCAATCTCGTACAAACTGCTTATCAAATGAGGGCGGATTTGTGCCTTCTTTATAAGTATCAACTGACCAAAAACGGCTAGAATCCGGTGTTAATACCTCATCCATTAAAGTGAGCGTACCATTTTCATCTAAACCAAATTCAAATTTAGTATCACAAATAATAATACCTTTAGTCAGCGCATATTTTGCTGCCTCAGTATAAAGCGCAATTGCTTTTTCTCTCACTTGTGCCGCTAACTCTGCACCAATTGCTTTTTCACATTGTTCATAGCTGATATTGATATCGTGATTACCCACTTCTTCTTTACTTGATGGCGTAAAAATTGGTTCTGGTAATTTACTTGCTTCAACTAATCCTTCCGGTAATTTCAACCCACAGATGGCCCCTGTTTGCTTATAATCTTTTAGTCCACTACCCGTTAAATAACCACGTACGATAGACTCAATTTTAATTGGATTCAAACGTTTGCAAACCACTGCGCGATCTTTTACTAAATCAGCCTCTTCTTTTGGCAACACATCATAAACTGAATCGCCCGTAAAATGATTCGGCATAATATGGGCTAACTTATTGAACCAGAAATTGGAAATTTGAGTCAGGATTTCACCTTTACGTGGGATAGGATCATCTAAAATCACATCAAATGCGGACAAACGGTCACTGGCTACCATTAGCATTCGTTTATCATCGATCTCATAAAGATCACGCACTTTTCCCGAATAGATTTTTTTAGACTAAGTTGTGTCATTGCTTGCACCTTTAATTATAAGAATAAAAAAATCGGTGGATATTGTACCGCACTTTTTAGCGCAAACGTTTGCTTTTTATAAAAAAATAAAAGCAAATAAAAAAACAAAGCTATAAAGCCTGTTTTTTTGTATATCACTGTCGCCTTATCGCTCAAAATTGCCCTTTGGTTTTGCTCCACGGGTATTGATATTCGTTTTGATTGCACTTTTAAATTGGCGCCAGTAAGATCTGCACCTGCTAAGTTAGAATTGGTTAAATTAGCGCCTTTTAAGTTAGCTTTATGAAAGTTAGCCCACTTAAATTTGTATTTGTGAAATCAGCGCCTTGCAAATTCGCATTGCTAAAGTTTGCATTGGCAAGATCTGAATTGGTAAATGACTGTCCTGCCAAATCTTGACCAGAGAAATCTTGTCCACCTAAAGCAGCATTAACTTTATCTGAAGATGAATCACCACTAGGGATATATGTCGTTTCGCCGTTGTGAGTAATAACTGTGCCATTGACAACAGTACTTTTTGCCTGAGATAGTTTGTACTGATTCTCCGCCATCCGTTGCGCTATTAATAATTTTACCCTTTACTGTAACTGATTGATGATTATCAGCTTGAGCATAGCTCGATAATGCTACAAAACTAAATAATGTAATAGCTAATTTTGAATAAACGTGCTTCATGTTTACCTTCCTTCATGTTTACTTTAAATAAATTAACGACTTGGTTCCAAAGTTAATAATCCGTCTAATGGATCATCTTCCTGTAATGTTGTTATAGCTTTTCGTGGCTTTTTCTGTATCAAACCCCGCAATATTTTTTCAGTTTTGCCTGTATGCATACGATTAGTATCCTGTTGTACTACAACTGGACTTGGTAACATATTTGACATTCGTTGCATCCACATACTATTAATATTGCCACCCGTTGTTCTTCTTGATAACAAAATCGGCAACACTTTTTGAGCTTCAGCGCTACCTTGTTCTGCAGCTAATTGATATAGACGAATTGCTTCACCAAAATTTACTGCAACACCAACACCTTTATGGAAACGAACCGCTAAATCGTAGCTTGCACTTGAGTCACCCGCTTGAGAACGCTCTCTTAGTTCACCGATCACACCTACATTTGGTGGTGAAGAAACAGTTTTAGGCACCATTTGAACTGCTTGCTCATTTTGGCGATTTAATATAATGCGTTGATTTAGTCTTGCAGCAGGGCTTCCTAAGCTAATCGCTTTTTCATTCAACGTTGGGCTAATGCATAATTCCCTTTTTTGGAAATGGTAGTTAGCTAAAAGCATTCGCAGCGACATAATCACCCATAACTGCAGCATCATTAACCAATCTTTCAGACTTTGCATTAAATTGACTTAAGCCTTTTTGGTATTTTTCCAATAGCCCTTGCAAATATATTGCTCGAGCATATTTTTAGGGAAGATACTTGCGCTAAATATTTATTAGCTCTAGCAAAAATCTCTTGGTAAATTTCCACTAAACAACAAATAGGCATTCGCCATTAACGCTTTTTGGATTATTCTGTAAAACAAATGATCAAATTCATCATAAGCATTTTGATAATCCTTATTACGGTAGCTTTCATAAGCAAATTCCATAGAAAACCCCGTATTTTGCTCTTGCTGAACGGTTGAATTCCTAGGCTCAATCGGCTTATTAATCACGATTTGTGCATAAGAAACCGGAATCCCCGCTAACAAGGCATAAACAAATAATTTAGATGCTGAATATTGACATATCGTCCCCAATGATTGTTGTTTTACTTCACTTGATAACTCACTGTTTGGATACCTTTTAAATCATCACCAAAGATTGTTTTTAATTGCTCAGATAACTCATTCATATCCTTCACTTTAAGCGGATTCAAGGCATCCCCAAAGTTGCTCTGAAGCTTATCAGATACACTATAATATGAAGCCATACACATCACACTTTCTTTACCTTTTTCATTTAAACTTAAAGTAAATGCATCAGAGCCTGGAATTTTCAGTGGATTATTTTTAGAGAGTTATACCCTCTCCTTGGATAGGATTTGGATAAACCTGAGTAATGCTTTTCGATGCGTCTTGGTAGAAACACGCTAAATAAGTTGAATCTCTATCCACATTAACATCTAACTCTAATGCATCACTCGACGATAAGATGACTTATTTAAGTTAATGCCTACATTAATTGGTGCATCTTTATCAGAATTTAGTACTGGATACCCTCCTCGAGGTTGATCTTCTTTATCATCTGATGCTTCTACTCCTACTTTCTTAAAAGTTACCATTTGCATCTGTTTTTACATAATTTTTTTCATTAAGCGTTCATAGCTTTTCGAAATTAATAAAACCAGAAGGTGTCGCTTTATTATCTTTTTGGAATGCCGATAATGCATCACGGAATTCTTTTTGAACTCTTGCCATCTACTTTACCGCTGTAATAACCTAAGTTTTTCAAGCCAGTTTGGAAGAATTTAACTTTGCTACTATCTCCCATTCCACCGTACCAATCTAACAATTCACGTTGGAATTCAGGATGAGCTTGGTCAAGCGATAAACATTGCCAATAAGGCACTTTAGTTAATTTACCCACTAACTCTATCGTACCTAAATCAACTAAGGTTCGCATTGAACCTCCCAGCCCTTGAGAAAGCGCTCGTTCTAAAGAAAACTGAACACCTGTTTTCTTAATTTTTGCACCAGCATCGAGTCCAAAACCCTTACCAGCAGCAACAATTTCATTAGATGAATCAATACCCGGATAAAGCGTACGGGTTAAAAAATCCCCCATATGCAACTCCAACCCCAATGCGGTTGTCATCAAATCACCTGAAATACCAAGCTCACCATCTTCTGCATAAGACAGTCCTAAGCTATTGGACTTACGTAATACATTCTGATCCACATAAGATACTGCCCCTGAAATATAAAGTTGAGGCGCCGGAATTTGCATACTTCCCGTTGGTAATAAAAGATTTGTTAATGTCTGAACGGTATCTTGTTTTAAAGGATCGATTTCAAAATCAGCGACCTTAAAAGCACCACTAATTTTCGACATTTGTGACAACGCAGTCATAATCATTTCGCTTGCAGCTACACCAGCTTTTAGTTGATGGATCTTTAATAGTTTTTACTGCACAACTGTTTCACCAATATTACTTTGACGTAGCAAATCATCCATACAATTTAAACTATCACTGAAACTTGATATCGATCTAACTGGTTCTACTGCAGGAGGTTATGAGTCGTTGTTGAGCCAATATATGGTCTATCTTCTTTTTAGATTTGTAGCAGATAAAGAACACCCAACTAGATTAGAAATCAAAACATAAGAAATAATAGTTCGAGAAAATTTCATAAGATACCTTAAGTTATTATTAATTATTTACAGACATTAATTACATCGCCTTTAACAACGACAACATTATTATTTTTATTTTTTAGGACCATATCGACCAGAACTAGCACCTTTTTGAGCGGTAACATTTCCAACATTTGTAGAACAATTTTTAGAACGTCCTCCAAATGAACTGCCACTAGAGTGTTGTTATACTGAGATACACTATTCTCAGCCTCATCTTCCATCTCTATTCCCATTCCAATTCTTGACCACTTTTTGAGCCTGAACTTCATGAACTTTTTGCTTTATCAAAGGCCCTAAACCTTTTTCTTGGTACAAGTTCACCATTTCCCGCAAAAGTATTTAGAGATAAAAACATGAAGCCCCCAAATAGTATCAACATGTAAAAACTTTCATGACTTCGTCTCCAACAGAATCTTTAAAACACATAAAAATTGGTTATTGGATAACCAATAACCAATTAATTTTATTTATGACTATTCGCTGCTATTAGAACTTAAGTTTTTGTATAGCCTTACTTCCACCAACTGCAGTATTAGCTACCGCACCTTGAATATTAGTGGTTTTGAGTGTTATTACCACCGATAGTTACTTTACCATGGTTAGATGAAATATTTTTGAATCGCTTTACTACCGCCCACGGCTGTATTAGCTACTGCACCTTGAATATTGGTAGTTTGAGTGTTGTTACCACCAATTTTTAATTGCAGCATTAGTAGATAAAGCTAAACTTGCTGCAAAGATTGCTGCTGCACTAATCTTAACTAGATTTTTCATTGTTTTTCCTCTTTTTTAAAAAGAAAATTGAGCATTACTATGCTTATTGAAATTAATGATTATTTAATACAATCATTAATTCTGAGCTAAAGATTAATAATCTTTAACAACAGAACCGATATTCACTTCAGATTTACCACCTGAAGAAGAATTGACAATTGAACCAACACTAACTGACTGATTATGGCTTCCCACCATCATTTACTGATGATCCAATATTAATGCTGGCTTTACCGCTGCCAGATGCTCTATTTACTAAGGAGCCATTCACAACAACATTTTGGGTATTATTGCCAACACTCTACCTACGGTAGAACCAACATTAATCATTGCTTTACCGCTGCCAGAAGAAGAGTTATTTACAGCTCCACTAACAGTTACATTTTGAGTGCTCCCATAAACAAACGTTGATACAGAGCAAACTCCAAATGCAATAAGCAATAATTGTTTAAAACAAAAGTTTGTTTTTCATTTTTACCTCAAGATTCCTCATGAGAAAATATTATTCAATCAGGATTGAAAACTGAAATCGGTATATTTCAGTCAGGGGTAATCTATCACGGCAAAATAAACCCAGTCATTAGACCAATTATTTTTGAACTATAATAAGCAACATATGTCGACTACTTTTTACTAAAAGTAAACAATGCATTTTTAATACAAATAAAACATTTAGTTAAGTAAAAATTACAAATAACCATCCCTACTATCTGATAATTTTACATAAAAATTAAAAGACTTAACCAATCAATAAAAGAAAAACGATAGAATTAAAAAAACAATAATGTTTATAACATAACCAACGCAAACGCTTGCAAAGGTTAAAAATAAACAACCATCAATATTCTTTGTTAAGCTAATTGAGCATAAAATCAATATTTTTCCCAATTTAATTTGAGCTCAATCTGAAAATCAGCGACAATACAGCATTATTTAAAAACAGAAGAAACAAGACAATGAGTTATCCATTAGAAGAAGTGAATAAACGTCGCACATTTGCGATTATTTCCCACCCTGACGCTGGTAAAACCACCATCACCGAAAAAAAGTATTGTTATACGGCAATGCCATTCAAAAAGCAGGCTCAGTAAAGGTAAAGGCTCTGCACAGCATGCAAAAATCTGACTGGATGGAAATGGAAAAACAACGTGGTATTTCCATTACGACTTCCGTCATGCAATTCCCTTACAATGAGTGCTTAGTGAATTTATTGGATACACCGGGGCATGAGGATTTCTCGGAAGATACCTACCGCACTTTGACGGCTGTGGATAGCTGCTTAATGGTTATCGACTCGGCAAAAGGAGTTGAGGAACGTACCATTAAATTAATGGAAGTCACCCGTTTGCGCGATACGCCAATTATCACTTTCATGAATAAACTTGACCGTGATATTCGTGATCAATGGAATTATTAGATGAAGTGGAAAGCGTATTAAAAATCCATTGTGCGCCAATTACTTGGCCGATTGGTTGCGGTAAATTATTTAAAGGGGTTTATCATTTATATAAAGATGAAACCTATCTTTACCAAAGTGGGCAAGGCTCTACAATCCAAGAAGTACGCATTGTGAAAGGTCTAAATAGCCCAGAATTAGATGCTGCCGTAGGCGATGACTTAGCCCAACAATTGCGTGATGAATTAGAGCTTGTAAAAGGTGCAAGTAATGAATTTGATTTGGATTTATTCCTAAGTGGTGAATTAACACCTGTCTTTTTCGGTACGGCATTAGGTAACTTCGGTGTCGATCATTTCTTAGATGGTTTAACCGAATGGGCACCTGCACCACAAGCTCGTCAAGCTGACACGCGTAAAGTCTCAGCTGAAGAAGAAAAAAATTCTCTGGTTTCGTGTTTAAAATCCAAGCCAATATGGATCCAAAACACCGCGACCGTGTGGCTTTTCCTACGCGTAGTTTCTGGTAAATACGAAAAAGGGATGAAACTTAAACACGTACGTATTGGTAAAGATGTAGTCATTTCTGACGCTCTCACCTTTATGGCGGGGACCGTACCCATGCCGATGAAGCCTATGCTGGCGATATTATCGGCTTGCACAATCACGGTACAATTCAGATTGGTGATACCTTCACGCAAGGTGAAGATCTGAAATTTACCGGTATTCCAAACTTTGCGCCTGAATTATTCCGTCGCATTCGTTTGAAAGATCCTCTTAAACAAAAACAATTGTTGAAAGGCTTAGTACAACTTTCTGAAGAAGGAGCTGTGCAAGTATTCCGCCCATTAAGTAATAATGATTTAATTGTTGGCGCAGTCGGTGTGTTACAGTTTGATGTGGTCGTTTCTCGTTTGAAATCAGAATATAACGTTGAAGCCATTTACGAAACTGTCAACGTCGCAACAGCTCGTTGGGTGGAATGTGCGGATAACAAAAAATTTGAAGAGTTCAAACGTAAGAATGAGCAAAACCTGGCATTAGATGGCGGTGATAATCTCACTTATATCGCACCGACCATGGTAAACCCTAAATCTTGCACAAGAACGTTATCCTGATGTGACCTTCTTTAAAACAAGGAACATTAATTGTAATACGAAGTGCGGTCAAAATTTATAGTGAATTGGGTACCGCACTTTTTATAGATAAATAAAAAAATTAAATAAGCTAAGATGCGGTTAAATTTAATCGCATTTTTATATAAAAGAAATAGAAAATAAGATGGCTGGGGTACTAGGATTCGAACCTAGGGATGCCGAGATCAAAACCCAGTGCCTTACCGCTTGGCGATACCCAACTGGAATTCTTTGATTGGAAATAAAGAAGATTTCATTTAGATAGTATGGCTGGGGTACTAGGATTCGAACCTAGGGATGCCGAGATCAAAACCCGGTGCCTTACCGCTTGGCGATACCCCAACGACTATTTGACTGCAAGCTGATAAATGGTGCGGGACGAGGGACTTGAACCCACACACCTCTCGGCGCCAGAACCTAAATCTGGTGCGTCTACCAATTTCGCCAGTCCCGCAAATTTGGTGGCTACAGCGAGATTCGAACTGCGACCCCAACATTATGAGTGTTGTGCTCTAACCAACTGAGCTATGTAGCCATCATTTGCTTTACCTTATCGGCTTTGCGGGGCGTATTATCCTGATTTGACCTATTCTCGTCAATCATTTTTGCAAAAAAACGGATTTTTTTGATTTAGTTGATTATAAATAAAAACGCTTTTGCTATTTTTGTTCACATCAAGAACGGAGATCATTCCAACAAAAACGCTTCCAATGTAAGGTGTTGAAATTGCCCTGGAATGTACCAATTAGATATTGTTCCATCAAGATATAAGGCGTCATAACAACCTATTTTCAGCAAACCTTGGCTTAATGTATAAAGGTTAGGTTCACCTTTTATCGTCATCAAGAAAAGTAATTCATTTTGTTTCGTCAAACACACTGCATTACGCTTATGATAGCTTTCTAAACTAGCTCGAAATTGCGGATTCATTTTTCCATGAATAATCAACATCGGGCCTGATTGCAACGCAAAAGTCTGGCTTGAGTTTGCTTTTCTGATACGCAGCGGTTGTTAAAATGTAGGGTTTATTTCCAGCAATGGCAAATACCCCATTAGGCTGCACATGGAAATTACCTTTGCCTGATTTTGTATTTAACGCATTGAGCTCTTTTCCTTGCTCAATCCATAACCCTGCAGGCACATTATTCATGCTATAAATGCCCGCATTCATGATCATTTTCACGTTATAGCTATCTTCTAAGGCATTTTTGAGGCGTGTTAAACTTTGATAATCGTTACCTTCAGCATCTTTCCAATGTAGCTGCACTTCTTCAGGTTTAGCTTGGAAAATCCCGTAAGTAATATTGCCATCATTAAAGGTTCGATATTCAGCTAGGGCTGATACACTCATCAATAGCGATGAGCTACCTAAAAGTGCGGTCAAAAATCTAATCGTTTTTCATTTAAAGGATGGGTTAAATGCAACGCATTGGAAAAAGGCGTGCAAAGCCTTCCGCATTACCGGATTTCATCATCGCTTGCATGGTTTGGGTTGGCGCATGAATGAGTTTATTCATTAATTTATAACTCAATTCTTGCAGAATTTTTCAGTATTCTCACCTTGTTGAATTTGATGTAAGGCTTTTTCGAGTAATTCTTGGCGAGTCTTCTCCGCCTCATCACGATAATGACGGATCAAATTAGAGAACTGATGAACCTTCAACCACTCAAAAGAAATCCGTACATTCTTGTGTAATGATATCTTGCGCTTGCTCTGATGCTTGCTCACGTTGAGAAAGATTGCGTTGAATAATATCTTGCAAATCATCTACGGTGTAATGATACACACTTTCTAATTCCGAGACGTTTTCATCAATATCACGTGGCACCGCAATATCCACCATCAAAGTCGGTTTAAATTGGCGTGCTTTTTCCGCAATTTCAGCCATTGCTTTGGTAATTAAAATATTCGGGCTGCCTGTTGAGCTGATGACAATATCGGCTTGATTTAACGGTATTTGCAACTCATCGAGAGAATATACTTCAATCGGCGTATTGGAGGCTAAAGTCTCTACCAACTGTTCAGCGCGAGATAAAGTGCGGTTAGCAATCATCAATTTTTTTACACCGTGGCGTAATAAATGACGGCTCACCAATTCAATGGTTTCCCCTGCCCCAACAAGCAAAATTTGTAATTCACGTAAAGATTCAAAAATCTGACGCGCCAAGCTACAAGCTGCATAAGCTACCGATACAGCGCTTTCACCAATATTAGTTTCAGTGCGTACACGTTTTGCTGTAGCAAAGGTTTTTTGGAACAAACGAGAAAGCGTGCTTGAAAGCGGAATATTCGCCGCTTGATAATAATCTTCACTGATTTGGAACGCTTGTTTCACCTGTCCTAAAATTTGCGGCTCACCCAAAATTAATGAATCCAAACCACAGGCCACGCGCATTAAATGATTTGCAGCTTGTTGATTTTTTGATGTGTGTAAATACTTTTTATTTAATTCATCTACAGAAAGCTGATGAATATTAGCAAACCAATTTATACAGTTCGTTTGCCATTGCTTACACTCTTGGGGCGAAATTTGACGATGATGAAGATAAATCTCTGTACGGTTACAGGTAGAAAGAATAACCGCACTTTCTGCCAAATCTTGTTGGTGAATTTGTTGTAAGCAAGCTGCCGCTTTTTCTTCAGAAAAAGCGACTTTTCTCACGAACAGCGACAGAAGCTGTTTTATGATTAATGCCTAGAACAAGAAGGGTCATAAAAACCTAATAAAAACAACCGCACTTTTATAAATATGCGGCTTAAGTAGAAAGTAAAAGTTTTGCTATTTTAATGAATTGTTGAGAATTGAGCAAATTTCAAGAGAAAAAACTCAAACAAATAACTAAAACGAGTTAAAACTTATCTTTAGCTAAACGCCATTGTGTAAATTCATCTAAATTTTTGCTTGTAAAAAAACGGGTTAATTTGTTTCTCTAATCCAATTGTTGTTGGCAAACTCGGTTTACCCTCAGCTCGATAACGTTCCACTAAAACATATTGATTTTTGACCGCACTTTTTATCCGACAATACGGTTTCCGCAAAAGCTAAATTACCCAGCGTATATTCATGAGCCGGGCAAACCACGGTTTCATCTGGTAATTGGTTAAAACGCTGCATAGATTCAAACATTTGAGCAAAAATTTCCCGTGAACACGCGACCACAGCCACCGGAAAATAACGCATCGCCGCAAAAATAGATGCCTATCCACCAAATAGCTGACATGCCCTGCCGTATGACCACCGCTTGGCAAAACTTCAATATGATAATGTGCCGTATTAATCACACCACTATCCACGATATTGGTTGCCCCTTTATTTGCACATTCTGTTGGACCGAAAACTGGCACATTGGGATAATATTGCTTAAACGTCTCGACACCTTGCACATGATCATCGTGATTATGGGTTAATAACACCGCTTCTACGTCTAACTTATTGGATTCCAAATACGGAATTAAACGGGTTATTTCTGGGATATCGATCACAATTGCGGGGAAATTTTTTCTCGTCTATAAAGCCAAATATAGTTATCATTGAGTGCAGGAATAGGAACTAGCATAAATTACCTTATGAAAATAGGATTAACATTGAATTGGAAAGCCAAATGGCACAAACCTCTTCTTTCACCTGAAAGTTGGCAAGCGTTACCACAAGGTGAAGCCTATTGTAACGTATTAACACATTATTTTGCCCAATGGACGCCAAAAATTTTAGGCTATCAAATTCTGAAAGTCGGTGCCTTAAGTGGCGAAATTGCCTTTGAATTGCCTTTACGCCATCAAATTGTGTTAGCTGAAAAAACAGCGCATTTTTCCTACCGCACTTTTAAATGAAAGTGATAGCTTGCTCCAAGCATCGCCATTAACCTTACCTTTTATTGAAAAAGAAATGGATGCCTGCTTATTAGCAAACACCTTAAATTTTACACAAGATCCTCACCAGATATTGCGTGAAGCACATCGCATTTTAAAGGATGACGGTTGGATTTTCATCACGTTATTTAATCCGATGAGTCCATTACTTTTCAAATCCAAATTAGGTGAGTTTAAATTTCGACAATATGCTACTTGGCGAGTCATTGACTGGTTATCGTTATTAAACTTTTGATGTGATTGCAGAAGAAAGGCTATCCATAAAACAAGAAAAGAGCTCGCTCTGCTCTCCGCTCACTGTGATCGTTGCCCAAAAACGAACTTATCCCTTAACACTGAATCCAGAGAAAGCGAGATCAAAAATGCCGGCGTTTTTAGAACCGGCAGGTGCATTTAAAGAAATAAGAACAGAATGATTATTCTGTCACTTCTTTGATTACTGCAGAAGATGCGTTATTCATTACAGACTCAACGCCTTTTTCTGCTGCAGCTTGAGAAGAATAATATTGGCTACGGCCAATTTCTTGGTGGTTAGCCGCTTTTAAAATGAAGTAAGGTTTGTCATTTTTCGCTACGCGATATTCAAAAGTTTTTTTCGCATCCACACCATTTTTGCACTGAAGCAATACCGTTTTCAGCTGATGCTTTTGTTTTTATAAAAGTTCGCTAGTTAAAAATAACTTGTCCGTTTGCTGCTTTTTAAGTTGAACATAAATTGTCCGTCTTTAGCCACTTTTTAATTCATAAAATCCTTGAGCCATAATGTCTCCCAATTGATTGATTTGTTTATAATTTTTACCTACACAGAAAATGCCTTTTCTGCGCTAAGCTAATTTACCCTTAAAAATCAAGGAAAACAAGAGCTAAGGCGTATAAATTTTATGTGATTAGCCCATTAAACTCCCCCTATGATGCGGGAACTTTTTATAACAGGAACAATTATGACCGAACAAACATTTATTCTCGGCAAAGATGCCGCACTTGAAGACAGTATTTCAAAAATTTCAACAAAAATTGACCGCACTTGGTTTCAATATCGAAGAAGCCTCTTGGCTTAATCCTGTGCCAAATGTCTGGTCTGTACACATTCGTGATAAGGATTGCCCGCAATGTTTTTTTCTAACGGTAAAGGCGCGAGCAAAAAGCTGCATTAGCGTCTGCATTAGGTGAATATTTCGAACGTCTTTCCACCAACTATTTCTTTTGCTGATTTCTATTTAGGACAAGAGATTGCTAACGGTGATTTTGTCCATTATCCCACTGAAAAATGGTTTTCCTATTGAAGATGAAGACCTTTTTACCTCTAGGGATTTTTAGATGATTACTTATGGGATTATTTCGATCCAAATCAAGAACTAACCCCAGAATTGCTTGTGGATCTGCAATCCGGTAATTACGATCGCGGTATTGTCGCGATGCCTTATGTGCGCCAATCCGATCAAGAAACCGTCTATATTCCACAAAGTATCATTGCGAATTTGTATGTCTCTAATGGGATGTCCGCTGGTAACACAAAAATGAAGCACGAGTGCAAAGGGCTTTCAGAAGTTTTTGAGCGCTATGTGAAAAATCGCATTATTGCAGAAGCCATCAGTCTTCCTGAAATCCCAAAAATCCGTGATGGATCGCTATCCATCTATTCAAGCTTCTATTGCAAAATTAGAGGAAGAAGGCTTCCCTATTTATGCCTTTGATGCGTCACTAGGTGTAAATATCCTGTCATTTGTGTAGTGTTGCTTAACCCAAATAATGGCACGTGCTTTGCTTCTTTTGGTGCACATCCAAATTTCCAAGTGGCATTAGAGCGTACCGTAACGGAGCTTTTACAAGGTCGCAGCCTAAAAGATCTCGATGTATTCTCGCCTCCATCATTCAATAATGATGATGTGGCTGAACACGCCAACCTTGAAACACACTTCATTGATTCTAGCGGTTTAATTTCTTGGGATTTATTTAAAAATACGCCAGATTATGAATTTGCAGATTGGGATTTCTCAGGTTCAACGCAAGAAGAATATGAAAACTTGATGGCAATCTTTAATGCGGAAGAAAAAGAAGTTTATATCATGGATTATAACCACTTAGACGTTTACGCTTGCCGCATTATTGTGCCTGGCATGTCTGATATCTATCCTGCTGATGACCTCATTTATGCCAATAATAATATGGGTATGGACTGGCGTGAGATCTTATTGGATCTACCACACCATCATCATGATGCTAAAACTTATGAAGAATTATTGGCAGAATTAGATGAGCAAGATATTGACGATGCCACACGTGTTCGCGAATTTATCGGTATCGTTGCACCAAAAGCAAGCGGTTGGACAACATTACGTGTTGGTGAACTGAAATCCATGCTTTACTTAGCATTAGGTGAATTAGAATTAGCCTTAGATTGGGCAAACTGGACGATGAATATGAACAGCTCTGTGTTTACGCCTGAGCGTGCAAATTACTATCGTGCCTTAATCAGTATCATTGAATTGCATTTAGACAATACTCGCGATCCACAACAATATCATACTGTATTTGAAAGAATGTATGGCAAAGAAACCGTTCAACAAGCTTGGGCTGTAGTGGCAGAAAAAGGTAACCCATTCTATAACTTGCCTGCCAGTGATGAAACGCTTGAAAACTTTAAAGAACACCAAGCTTTACTTGGCGCTTATGCTAAATTACAAAAAGCCAAACGAGAAAATTGGAAATAGGCGATATTCTCTCAATCATAAGGCGGACTTAATGTCTGCCTTATTTATTTCCGCATCAAAAAACTGCTTTAAAATCAACCGCACTTTTCACACAAAAACGCTTAAATTTATGCTATAATCCGTCGCAATTTTTTGATCAAAAAAGGAATAAAAATGACGGATTCAATCCATTCCTCTATAACCCCAGTCAACATTGAAGAAGAACTCAAATCTTCTTACCTTGACTACGCCATGTCGGTGATTGTTGGGCGTGCTTTGCCCGACGTACGTGACGGTTTAAAACCGGTGCATCGACGTGTGCTTTTCTCCATGGATCAATCAGGCATCACTGCCGGCAAAAAATACGTAAAATCTGCCCGTGTGGTAGGTGATGTAATCGGTAAATATCACCCGCACGGTGATTTTGCGGTGTACTACACCATTGTGCGTATGGCACAGCCGTTCTCATTGCGCTACATGTTGGTAGATGGGCAAGGTAACTTCGGTTCAATCGACGGTGACGCGCCAGCGGCAATGCGTTATACCGAAGTCCGTATGCAAAAAATCACCCAAGCGTTATTAACTGACTTGGATAAAGAAACCGTGAATTTCTCGCCAAACTACGATGGCGAATTAATGATTCCAGATGTATTACCAACCCGTATTCCGGCACTTTTAGCAAACGGTTCTTCCGGTATTGCGGTGGGGATGGCAACCAACATTCCACCACACAACTTAAATGAAGTTTTAGATGGCTGCTTGGCTTATATTGATAACGAAAACATCACCATTGATGAATTAATGCAATATATCCCAGGCCCAGACTTCCCGACAGCAGCATTAATTAATGGTCGTAAAGGGATTGAAGAAGCTTATCGCACTGGTCGCGGCAAAGTGTACGTTCGCGCTCGTGCTAGCGTAGAAACCACAGATAAAGGCAAAGAGCAAATCATTGTGACCGAATTGCCTTATCAAGTGAACAAAGCCAAATTAGTGGAAAAAATTGCTGAGCTTATCAAAGATAAAAAAATCGAAGGCATCAGCAATATTATCGACCTTTCTAACAAAGAAGGGATCCGCATTGAAATCGACATCAAACGTGATGCCGTAGGCGAAGTGGTATTAAATCACCTTTATGCTCTTACCCAAATGCAGGTAACCTTCGGGATCAATATGGTGGCCTTGGATCACGGTCAACCACGTTTATTCAACTTAAAACAAATCATTGAAGCCTTTGTGATGCACCGTCGCGAAGTGGTGATTCGCCGTTCATTATTTGAATTGCGTAAAGCCCGCGAGCGTACCCATATTTTAGAGGGTTTAGCGGTTGCAACATCAAACATCGATGAAATCATCGACATCATCCGTCAATCGAAAGAGCGTAAAAGAAGCGGCAGAAAAAAATTAATCTCGCCCTTGAAACTGAATAACGAAATTTTTAGGCTTGCTTGATGCGGCGGCACGTCCGGCTGAATTAGCGGCTGAATTTGGTATTCAAGGTTCTGATTACTATCTTTCTCCAGAACAAGTTGATGCAATCTTAGAACTTCGCTTACACCGTTTAACCGGTCTTGCTACCGAAGAAGTGATCAATGAATACAAAGAGTTATTGGTTAAAATTGCAGAACTTCTCCACATCATCAACAGCCCTGAGCGTTTGATGGAAGTGATTCGTGAAGAACTTGAACAAGTACGTGCACAATTCGCGGATGAACGTCGTACTGAAATTACTGCAGCTTCCGGTGATATTGATTTAGAAGATTTAATCGCTCAAGAAGATGTGGTTGTAACCCTTTCTCACGAAGGTTATGTAAAAATATCAACCGCTTACCGACTACGAAGCACAACGTCGTGGTGGTAAAGGTAAATCTGCAACGAAGATGAAAGATGAAGACTTCATCGAAAAACTCTTAGTGGCGAATACTCACGATACAATTCTCTGTTTCTCGAGCCGTGGTCGCTTATATTGGTTGAAAGTATATCAATTACCACAAGCCAGCCGTGGCGCGCGTGGTCGTCCAATTGTAAATATTCTACCGTTACAAGAAAACGAGCGTATCACCGCAATCTTGCCAATCTCTGCTTATGAAGAAGATAAATTCGTTATCATGGCAACCGCTGGCGGTATTGTGAAGAAAATTGCGCTAACCGAATTCAGCCGTCCACGTTCAAGCGGTATCATCGCCTTGAACTTACGTGATGAAGATGAATTAATCGGCGTGGATATTACCGATGGCTCTAACGAAATCATGTTGTTCTCATCTCAAGGTCGCGTGGTACGTTTCGCTGAAAGTGCCGTCCGTGCAATGGGTCGTTTAGCAACAGGTGTACGCGGTATTAAACTCGCCCTAACCAATGATATCGCTGACGATGAAAGTGCGGTCGAAATTGAAGAGGTTTCGGACGATAATGCAGAAGAAACACTCGATCTCAACATCGATAAAGTGGTTTCCTTAGTTGTGCCGAAAAAAATGACGGTGCAATCCTTACGGCGACGCAAAACGGTTATGGTAAACGCACGCAATTAAGCGAATACCCAACCAAATCCCGTAATACCAAAGGGTGATTTTCGATTAAAGTGAGCGAACGTAACGGTAAAGTCGTTGCCGCGACACAAGTAGAAGAAACCGACCAAATTATGCTTATTACCGATGCAGGGTACCTTAGTGCGTACTCGTGTAAGTGAAGTAAGTATCGTTGGCCGTAACACCCAAGGGGTTCGTTTAATTCGTACCGCAGAAGATGAGCACGTAGTCAGTCTTGAACGTGTTTGTGATGTGGATGATGAAGATGAAGGATCTGAAGATGTAACTTCTGAAGAATAATTGATCTTCCATTAAATAAAAGCCCCGAGTTTTGATTCGCGGGGCTTTTTTATTGTTATCTAAAAATCTCTTTTAGAGATCTATTCTATTGATGAAAACTACTCGCCTTCCTCTAACTCATCAGCCATTGCAGCCAAGATTTCACGGGTTAAATACGCCAATGAACGATAGAAAGGAAGCGTTGCATAAGTTTCCACTTGGGTTAAGAATTTCGCTGCGCAAGGCAAGAGAAAATCACCGAATAAATCCTGTTGAGCAGATAGCGATTCCGTGTTGTCTTCTAGCCAAGAAGCTGTAAGCAATAACAAGGCAAAATGATCCACATTCTCTGCTTCGGGCACATTACGAGCATGACGAAAATCCACAAAACGTTGCACATCTATATCATAACTTGAAATAGCTGTCGGTACGTTACCATTTGGACCAAACAATTTTTGATATTCTTGATCAAGCAACGTTAAATCAATTTTCATTTGTAAATTATCAATGGCCACTTCGCTTTCTTTATCCGTAGAAAGTGCCCACACTTGACTTAAACCTTGTTGCTGCAGCCAATCAAATACCCCACTTAAAATTGGATCCGTAGGGCTGCGATAAAAATAAATTACCGAATAAGCGACTAATTAAAGAGAAATTATTAACTTGAGTTTCTGACATCTGTTGCTTTCCTATAATTGTACTCAAGATTGAGCTAAAAGTGCGGTCAATTTTGCTGCTGTTTTTTCAGCAGCTTCATCAAGCATCGCTTGGCGGGCTACATCATCGATAATGTGAATATCTCCGAACAGCGTGTAATCCACATTTTCAATACCGCAATAATTAAATAAACCATTAACCAAACAATGATTAAGAGATTTATCTACGCCAAATTCTTGATATTGCGCCACGCTGCTACCAATTGTGATAAATTGCTGCATTGCTTTACCATGAATAAGGCCTTTGGACTCACCATTCTCTGTTTTATAGGCAAAACCATGCGTGAGTACGCGGTCTAAATAGCCTTTTAGCATCGCCGGAAAGCCCATCCACCACAACGGATAAACCATCGTAATCAAATCCGCTTGGAGAATAAATTCATGTTCCTGCTGGATTTCTGCTGGGATAATGCCTTTATTGGCCGATTGTAATTCTTCAAAGGAAATAATCGGGTTAAATTCCATCGTGTACAGATCACGCAAATGGGTTTCAACACCAAGTTGTTGGCTTGCTTTTACAATACGCTCTACGATTGCACGACCAAAACTTTTTTGGCTATTGGGATGTGCAAAAATAATTAAATGATTCATTCTGCTACCTTTTTAACTAACAATGTGATGCCATCAACGCGTTCGACCACCACAAGATCATTCACCGTTAAATGCTCGCCTTGAATGCGCCATGTGGTATCGGCAAAAGCACCTCGACCAATCCCGTTAGAACCGATTTCTAATACCGTACCTTTTTTACCTAACAGAGTATGATCTCTTTGATTTAAGGTTGTACGAGATTGATCCTGATTATCTTTGCTATGTTGGTATTTCCACCAAAGCAACGAGAGAATAATCGCTCAAAATTGCATAAAAAACGGCTAACGCGGTTAAGGATAAACTCGGCACCAACGCCATTACGCCTGCTGCCACAATCGCAGCCAAGCCCCACCACAATAAAAATACGCCGGGTACAAGGATTTCAGCAATTAACAATACAAAACCTAATACCAACCAATGCCAAACCGACCAAGTTGTTAACCAATCTGCCATATCAACTCCTTGAGAGAAAAAGTGCGGTCATTTTTAACCGCACTTTAAGAAATTACGCTTTTTTGTCGCCTTTTAACAGTTCGGCAATGCCTGCTACCGAGCCGATTAAATTGCCGGCTTCAAGCGGCATCATCACCACTTTGCTGTTCGGTGAACTACCGATTTGTTTTAAGGCTTCCGTGTATTTTTGGGCGATAAAGTAATTGATCGCTTTAGTATCACCGCTAGCAATCGCTTCTGACACCATTTGGGTTGCTTTCGCTTCTGCTTCCGCTGCACGTTCACGCGCTTCTGCTTGTAAGAAGGCTTCTTGACGTTCCCCTTCTGCTTTCAGAATGCGGGCTTGTTTTTCCCCTTCTGCACGTAGAATTTCTGCCTGACGGATCCCTTCCGCTTCCAAGACTTCCGCACGTTTATTACGTTCTGCTTTCATTTGTGCGTTCATTGAATCAATCAATTCACGTGGTGGACGCACATCACGAATTTCAATACGGGTAACTTTAATCCCCCAAGGATTGGTCGCTTCATCCACAATTGCCAGCAAGCGACCGTTAATGGAGTCACGTTGGGAAAGCATTTCATCCAATTCCATCGAGCCTAATACAGTACGAATGTTGGTCATAGTTAAATTGATAATCGCCTGTTCTAAATGGTTCACTTCATAAGCTGCACTACGGGCATCAATCACCTGAACGAAACAGACCGCATCAATAGATACGTTGGCGTTATCCTTAGAAATGACTTCTTGTGATGGAATATCTAATACCTGTTCCATCATATTGATCTTACGGCCAACACGATCCACAAATGGTACGACAAAGTTTAAGCCAGGCATTAAAGTGTGGGTATAACGCCCAAAACGCTCAATCGTCCAGTTATAACCTTGCGGTACAGTTTTGAGTGCTGAAAAAAGTACGACTACAACTAATACAATAAAGACGATTGCGGCAACAGATAAGCCTTCCATAGATTACTCCTTAATGTGAGGAAATATAAGAAAAGTCTAACAAATTAGACCGCACTTTGTATATAAATATATTTATCATTTTTCTCTTATAAATTCAAAAAAAGATGCGTAATGCAATTCGGGGCATCTAAATCTTGATGAGAAACAAATAAAAGTTGGGTTTTACTATTATTAACCAGTTGCTCAATAAAATGTTTCACGAGCTTGCGATTTAATCCATCAAGCCCTTGAAAAGGCTCATCTAAAATCAAAACAGGCGGATATTTCACCATTGCACGTGTAATTAAAAGCAAACGTTGCTGTCCCCAAGAAAGTGAACGGAATGGCTTTTTTGCTAAATGAGTCAGATTTAAACGAGCTAACCATTGCATGGCTTTCAAACGAATTGCCTCTGGCACTTGTTGATAAATCCCAATACTGTCAAAAAAGCCTGAAATGATCACATCTAGCACGGAACAATTCACACGATAATCTAAATGCAGTTGGCTGCTTACGTAACCCATTTTTTGTTTGATATCCCAAATGGTTTCGCCTGAACCACGTTGTTTACCAAAAATCACCACATGATTCGCAAAGGCTTGAGGATGATCACCTGTAATTAACGAAAGTAAGGTTGACTTCCCTGCGCCATTTGGTCCTTTAATCCACCAATTTTGATTTGGCTGAACAACCCAATTTAAATGATCCAAAATCACTTTATCGCCATACTGAACCGTAACATTTTTAAGTTCAAAGTGCGGTTGATTTTCAGGCAATTTTAGTAATGGTGAGACTGGCTCAGGCAACGCTACATCAACAGACTGCTCCGCATACACTAATTGTTGATAAATACTTTGTTGCTCAATAGATTGGCGTTCACCTTCTAATACTAACTCTAAATTTTCCAACATCGCTAAATGAGTCGCTTCAGCAGGAATATCGGCCAGACGATTAACGATTAGAACGATTGCACATTCTTTTTTCAGTTCGTTTAACATCTCCATCCAATCTTGCACAGATTGTTGATCTAGTCCTTCAAAAGGCTCATCTAAAATTAATAGATCGGGCTTTTGCAATAATGTTTGTGCCAATAAGACTTTTCGTGTTTCCCCAGTGGAAAGTTTGATAAAGAAACGATCTAAGAGATAAGTAATCCCTAATTTCTGCAATTTGTTCACAAAAAGTGAGTTCCGTGCTGCCATTTAAAATGGTTTCTCTTGCCGTTTGACCAAAGAAATCTGGATCGGTATCATCGTTGTTTAAATTCTTTAATGTGGCTTCAAGAATTTCTCGTTGTTTTTCAAAAGAAAAGGAGTGAACACGTTTGAAGGAATTATGGTACTCCCCTTCCTGTAAAGGTAACTCATTTTGCAAAGCTAAAGCAAACGCCGATTTCCCACTCCCATTACTGCCTACCACAACCCAATATTGTTGTGGCTCAATCGCAAAGTGCGGTAAGTTTAAGGTCTGTTTTTGATAAAGCTTAAATTTTGCTTGCTGAATTAAAAGTGCCATTCTCTTTCCTTTAAAAACAAAAGGCGAGCAATTGCCCGCCTTATTAGATTAATTTAATTAACCGTTTTTACGCTCTTCTTCCATACATACTGCCGCAGTAAATAATACGTCAGTTGAAGAGTTAAGTGCTGTTTCTGTTGAGTCTTGTAAGATACCAATCACGAAACCTACACCAATCATTTGAGCAGCGATGTCATCATTAATACCGAATAAGCTACAAGCTAATGGAATTAACAATAATGAACCACCAGCCACACCAGAAGCACCGCATGCACAAAGTGCCGCAACAATACTTAATAACACCGCACTAACAAAAGAAACTTCAATACCCAATGTATGAACAGCTGCTAACGTTAATACAGTAATAGTAATTGCCGCACCCGCCATATTGATATTTGCACCTAATGGAATTGCTACAGAATAGGTTTCTTCATCAAGATTTAAGCGTTTTGCTAATTCAATGTTTACAGGAATATTTGCTGCAGAGCTACGTGTAAAGAATGCAGTTACACCACTTTCGCGTACACAAGTCCACACTAATGGATATGGATTACGACGAATTTTCCAATAAACGAGAATTGGATTAAGTACAAAGGCAGTAAATAGCATTGTACCGATTAACACGAATAATAAGTGAACATATCCACCTAACGCAGATAAGCCTTTTGTCAGATAATGTTTCAGCCACTAAACCGAATACACCGAAAGGTGCAAATGAAAATAATCACGTGAACAATTTTTAGAAATGCCTTCTGCAAAAATCAGCTACAACCTGTTTAGTTGCATCTGATGCATGACGAAGGGCTAAACCTAAACCGATAGACCACGCTAAAACACCGATAAAGTTTGCTTTTGAAGATTGCATTTAATGGGTTATCCACCACATTCAATACTAACGTTAACATGACTTGACCAACAGATTGAGGTGCTGAACTCGCATCCTCTTTTACTGCAAGAGCCACATCTGATGGGAATGCCATACTTGCAATTACCGCAGCAACAGCGGCTAAGAAAGTACCCTAAAAGATAAAGCATGACAATTTCTTTCATGTTGCTTTTTAGAGCCCACTTTCTTATTAGCGAGTGCTGCCATAACAAGGAAGAAAATCAAAATTGGTGCAACAGCACGCAATGCTTTAACAAAGATTTGACCGAGCACTCCAAAGCTAGATGCAAGATCAATACCTGCTGAATTTTTTACACTCTCATTCACCAAGGCAACAAGGATCCCTGAGTACCAAAACCAACGGCAATTCGTTTTACCAAATTACCTTGGAACAAAAAAATGAAATAAACGTGTTGTATTCATAATAGTTTTTAAATGAAGATTAAGTTGAACTTCAGATCGTTACGATCCACCGAAACAAGATAAAGATAGCTCAAATTTTATTTAAAAGAAAAATTTTTTTCTTTATTATTTTTGTTAAAAAAATTGAACTTTTTTTCAGTAAGGAATGAATTTTTTTCTAAAAATTTTTCGCCTATAAAAAATTTTTTCTATGCCCTATTGACATACTGTATCTAATACCAGTATATTACAACTGTATAAACAACCACTGATTAAAAAAACACAAACTAAAAAGGAACACAAGATGATGAACTACGCAAATACAGTTGCACAAAATGATATGACGTTTTCTTATCATCCTATGCCATTTTTCAATGATGTTGAAAGCAAATCGACATTTAATAAAAAATTAGATCTCAACCTTTATTGCATCAAACGTCCACAACAAACTTGTTTTTATTCGTGTTACCAATCCGAATATGCTTGCTTGGGGAATTGAAATGGGCGATATGTTAGTGGTTGAAAAAAATGACAGCCTTTTCATTGGTGATCTTGTCGTATTAGAAAAACAAGACGAATTCCATATTTATGAATTTGCTGGTGTAAGCGGTAATGAATTTGTATTCATGGCATTAGATTCTAAAGTGGAAAATATTAAAACAACACAATGGACAAACCTTCCATTAGTTGGCACGGTGACGAATACTATCCATCAAATGAAACCAAGAAGAGACTTAATGAAATTTGCGGCTTAAGCCAATAATCAGATAATCTAAATAAAGAAAAAGTGCGGTTAAAATTAACCGCACTTCTTGTTGAAATAAAATTGTCATTACATCACACGACGAGATTGTGTATAAGTTCTTGACCAGTAATCTTCATCTAATGAACTAATTGTTACACCTTGGCTTGTACTTGCATGCATAAACTGGTTATTACCAATATAAACGCCAACATGATTGTTGCGACGGAAGAACACCAAAATCACCTTTACGTAATTCATGTTTTTTTGGATTTGGCGACCTAAATAGCGTTGTTCTGAAGTTGAACGTGGAAGCTCCATGCCATAAGCATCAAGAAAAAGCAGTTTGCATAAATGCAGAGCAATCAATACCATGTTTTTGAAGTACCACCCATTCTGTAACGAGTTCCCACCCATTCGTTATAAACTTGAGCAAGTGCTTTGTCACCAATTAAACCTGATTTAGGACGGTTAGTTCTTAATTTAGGGTAAACGCCCCCTTTTTTCCCATCTAAAACCGGCAATCAATCCCTGTTAACTCAGCATCATCACTTTCACTAATCATACCGTTTTGTGCCTGCCCCTGAATTGTTAGAGCAGGCTGTTGTCAAAAACAGCTAAACCTACAATAATCAAAATCTTCTTTAACATAGCTTTTTAAATAATAAAAAAATATAAAAAAACAAAACTGGTCGGATTTTATCAAAAAGTCATTATGCCCGCCAGTCTTTATTGAATTTTTATGCAATTTTGTGAGTGAGATCTCAAAAAAATAAGGGCTACTCAATGAGCAGCCCTTAAAAGGATTAAAATCGATTATTTTTTCTTCGCTTTTGCATTTGGAAGATCGGTAATTGAACCTTCAAATACTTCAGCCGCAAGACCCACAGACTCATGAAGTGTTGGGTGAGCATGAATCGTTAATGCGATATCTTCCGCATCACAACCCATTTCAATCGCAAGACCGATTTCACCTAATAATTCACCACCGTTAGCCCCCACGATAGCCCCACCAAGTATACGGTGAGTATCTTTATCAAAGATTAATTTGGTCATACCTTCTGCACATTCAGATGCAATCGCACGACCAGAAGCTGCCCAAGGGAATTTCGCAACTTCGTAGTTTAAACCTTCTTGTTTACACTCTTTCTCAGTTTTACCTACCCAAGCTACTTCTGGTTCAGTATACGCAATAGAAGGAATAACTTTTGGATCGAAGTAATGTTTTTGTCCTGCAATCACTTCTGCCGCAACGTGGCCTTCGTGAACACCTTTGTGGGCTAACATTGGTTGACCAACGATATCACCGATTGCAAAGATATGAGGCACATTGGTACGCATTTGTTTATCAACATGAATGAAACCACGCTCATCCACTTCAACGCCTGCTTTACCTGCATCGATCAATTTACCGTTTGGTGTACGACCGATTGCCACTAACACTGCATCATAACGTTTAGTATCGTTACATGCTTTGCCTTCCATTGAAACATAGATACCATCGTCTTTTGCTTCAACTGCTGTCACTTTAGTTTCAAGCATTAACTTGAATTTTTTCTCAACTTGTTTGGTGTAGATTGCAACAACATCTTTATCTGCTGCTGGAATCACTTGATCAAACATTTCAACCACTTCAACTTCAGAACCTAATGCATGATATACGGTACCCATCTCTAAACCAATGATACCACCGCCCATGATTAACAGTTTTTTCGGCACTTCTTTCAATTTAAGTGCATCTGTTGAATCCCAAACACGCGGATCTTCATGTGGAATAAATGGTAATTGAATTGGACGAGAACCTGCTGCGATAATTGCATTATCAAATTTAATAGTGGTTGGTTTACCATCACGATCACGTGCTACTAATGTATGTGGATCGGTAAACGCCGCTAAACCTTCAACAACGGTGACTTTACGTTGTTTAGCCATGCCTGCAAGGCCGCCTGTTAATTTAGCCACAACCGCTTCTTTACCTGCGCGCACTTCATCTAAATCAATGCGAGGCTCAGCGAAATACACACCATTTTTTTGCTTGCGTGTTTTGCTTCTTCAATTACTTTAGCAACGTGAAGTAATGCTTTTAGAAGGATACAACCTACGTTTAAACATACCCCACCTAATGTTGAATAACGTTCAACAAGTACTGTTTCTAAACCTAAGTCCGCACAACGGAATGCCGCTGAATAACCTGCAGGACCAGCACCAAGTACCACAACTTGGGTTTTAATTTCTTTACTCATTTTTACCTCGTAAAAACGTTCAAATTTTTGACCGCACTTGCGGTCCTTTCTGTAAGATGTGAGCCTAATCACTCACATCTTACCATGTTAATTACATCACTAAGCGACGTAAGTCAGCTAATACGCCATTGATATAGCTTAAGAAACGAGCACCATCAGCACCATCGATCACACGGTGGTCGAAAGATAATGATAATGGAAGCATTAAGCGTGGCTCAAATTCTTTACCATTCCAAACCGGTTGCATTTCTGATTTAGACACACCTAAGATTGCCACTTCAGGTGCATTTACGATTGGCGTAAAGTGAGTGGTACCAATACCACCTAAACTTGAAATGGTGAAACAACCACCTTGCATATCTGAACCTGAAAGTTTACCGTCACGTGCTTTTTTTGGAGACTTCCATTAATTCACGAGAGAGTTCGATAATACCTTTTTTTGTTCACATTTTTTTAAATACAGGTACAACAAGACCGTTTGGTGTATCTACCGCTACGCCAATGTTGATGTATTTTTTTAAGTGTTAACTTTTGACCGTCTTCAGAAATAGAGCTATTGAAACGTGGAACGCTTCTAATGCTTTCGCTACTGCTTTCATAATGAACACAACTGGTGTAATTTTTCACATCCAATTTTTTTGTTTTTTTCAACAATCTTGTTCTGTTCTTTACGGAATGCTTCTAAATCTGTGATATCTGTGCGATCGAAGTGAGTAACATGTGGAATCATTACCCAGTTACGATGTAAGTTTGCACCAGAGATTTTGTTGATACGGCTTAATTCAACTTCTTCCACTTCACCAAATTTGCTGAAGTCAACTTTCGGCCATGGTAATAAACCTAAGCCAGCACCGTTTGCCACAGCATTACCCGCTGCTGCAGAAGATACAGTGCCTGTTTCAAACGCTTTAACAGCGGTTTTCACGTAAGCTTGGATATCTTCTTTTACTACGCGACCTTTACGACCCGTACCTTTTACGCGATCAAGGTTAATACCGTATTCACGCGCTAAACGACGAATCACTGGAGTTGCATGTGCATAGCCTGCGCTTGCGACAACTTGTTCTTGGCTTAAGCCAGATACATTACCTGATTGTGCTACTGGCGCTGCTGCAGGTGTTGCTTGAGGAGCAGGAGCTGCTGCCGCTGGAGCCGCTGCTGGAGCAGGTGCTGCACCCGCCACTTCAAATTTCATAATTAATGAACCAGTTGAAACTTTATCACCTGATTTCACTAAAATTTCTTTTTACCACACCCGCAAACGGAGCTGGCACTTCCATTGAGGCTTTATCGCCTTCAACGGTGATTAAAGATTGCTCTTCAGAAACGCTGTCGCCAACTGCAACCATGATTTCAGTTACGTTAACTTCATCACCACCAATATCAGGTACGTTCACTTCTTTAATGGCTGAAGCTGTTGGTGCAGGTGCTGCAGCCTGTTGAACTGGCGCTGCGGCTGGTGCGGCACCCTGCCACTTCAAATTTCATGATTAATTTGCCTGTAACAACTTTATCGCCCACGTTGATTAAAATTTCTTTAACTACGCCAGCAACTGGAGCAGGAACTTCCATTGACGCTTTATCACCTTCAACATTGATGATTGATTGGTCAACTTCAACGCTATCGCCTACTTTCACCATAATATCAGTCACGTTTACTTCGTCTGAACCGATATCTGGCACATTGACTTCAACTACACTTGCAGCTGCTGGTGCGGCTGCCGGTGCAGGTACTGCTGCGGCTGCGGCTGGAGCAGGCGCTGCCGCATCCGCTGACTCTAATACAAGCATTGGTGTGCCAGTTGTGACTTTATCACCCACTTTTACTAATACTTCTTTTACCACACCGGCTTCTGGTGCAGGGACTTCCATTGAAGCTTTATCACCTTCAACATTGATAATACTTTGATCAGCGGTAATGGTATCACCTACTTTCACCATCACTTCTGTTACGGTAACTTCATCACTACCGATATCAGGAATTTGAATTTGTTTTGACATGTTATCTTACCTTTAAAAAAACGCAGTTAAAATCAACCGCACTTTTATTTGTAGATGCTCCTGTGCGTTTTTAGCGCACAGGATATTGTTTATTAAGCGTAAAGCGGATTTAAAATTTCAGTTTTTTTAAACCAAATTTCGCGATAGCATCAGCCACCACTTTCGCATCAAATTTGCCTTGTTTTGCAAGCTCATGTAATGCAGCAACCACAACATAACGCGCATCCACTTCGAAGTGTTCACGTAAGTTTTTCACGGCTGTCTGAACGACCGAAACCATCAGTACCTAATACGTGATAGCTTTGTGCAGGAATAAATGCACGAACTTGTTCTGCGAACAATTTCATGTAGTCAGTTGCCGCAACAGCCGGTGCATCATTCATGACTTGTGCAATGTAAGGTACGCGTGGTGTTTCTGTTGGGTGTAAAATATTCCAACGTACTGCATCCGCACCTTCACGAGCCACTTCAGTGAATGAAGGCACGCTATATACATCTGAGCTTACACCATATTCATTTGCAAGGATTTGTGCCGCTTCACGAACGTGACGGAAGATCGCACCAGAACCTAATAATTGAACATGACCTTTGTTGCCTTTCGCTTCAACGGTTTCAAATTTATAAAGACCTTTACGAATGCCTTCTTCAGCACCTTTTGGCATTGCTGGTTGTTCGTAAGTTTCGTTTAATGTGGTGATGTAGTAGAACACATCTTCTTGTTTTTTTCACCGTACATACGGTTGATACCATCTTGTAAGATAACTGCCACTTCATAAACGTAAGCTGGGTCATAAGATACACAGTTAGGAATAACAAGAGATTGAATATGGCTGTGACCATCTTCGTGTTGTAAACCTTCACCATTTAATGTTGTACGGCCAGAAGTACCACCGATCATGAAACCACGTGCTAATTGGTCACCTGCTGCCCACATTAAGTCACCCACACGTTGGAAACCAAACATTGAGTAGTAGATGAAGAATGGAATCATCGGAAGGTTATTAACAGAATATGAGTTCGCTGCCGCTAACCAAGATGATGCTGCACCTAATTCATTGATCCCTTCTTGTAATACTTGACCATCTTTTGCTTCACGGTAGTAAGCCACTAAGTCACGATCAGAAGGCACATAGTTTTGACCATGTGGGTTGTAAATACCAATTTGACGGAATAAACCTTCCATACCGAAAGTACGTGCTTCGTCAGCAACAATTGGTACAATTTGTTTACCAATATTTTTATCTTTCAAGAGCGTATTTAAGAAACGTACGAATGCCATTGTAGTTGAAATTGGACGAGCTTGAGCTTCCAATAATGGGGCGAATTCTTCTAAAGCAGGCACTTTAAATTCAGTGGTGAATTTTTGGTAAACGTTTTTGGTAAGTAACCGTTTAACGCTTTACGTCTGCCGTGAAGATAATTGTACTCTTCCGAACCTTCTGGGAAGGTGATATACGGATAGTTAGGGATATCTTCATCTTTAATATCTAGGTGGAAATGATCACGGAAGTATTTAAGACTTTCGATCGACATTTTTTTAGATTGGTGAGCCGTATTTTTACTTTCTGCTTCAGGAATTTTATAACCTTTAACCATGTGTGCAAGGATTACTACAGGTTTACCTGCTGTTTGTGCTTTATGGAATGCCGCATAAAGTTTTTCTGAGTCATGACCACCGCGTCTTAATGCCCAGATTTCATCATCTGTCATATCCGCTACTAATGCTGCAGTTTCTGGATAACGACCAAAGAAGTGTTCACGAACATAAGCACCATCTTTAGATTTGAAGGTTAAATAGTCGCCATCAAGCACTTCCATCATCAATTGAGTTAACTTACCTGAGGTGTCTTTGGCAAATAATTTGTCCCAGTTAGAGCCCCACATGACTTTGATCACTTCCCCAACCAGCACCAGCAAATAAACCTTCTAATTCTTGAACGATTTTACCGTTACCCGTTACAGGACCATCTAAACGTTGCAAGTTACAGCTTACAACGAAGATTAAGTTATCTAAGCCTTCACGTGCTGCGAAGGTTAAATCACCTTTCGCTTCGATTTCATCCATCTCACCATCACCAAGGAAAGCATACACTTTTTGATCTTTTGGTGTCTTTTAAACCACGGTTATCTAAGTATTTTTAAGAAACGAGCAGTACGGATTGCATTTACTGGCCCTAAACCCATCGATACTGTGGAGAATTGCCAGAATTCAGGCATTAATTTCGGGTGTGGGTAAGAAGAAAGACCTTTACCTGGTTCACATTCCTGACGGAAATTATTCATTTGATCTTCAGTAATACGACCTTCAACAAATGCACGAGCATACATACCAGGTGCTGCGTGGCCTTGGAAGAAGACTAAGTCACCGCCGTTTTTTTATCAGTCGCCGCTTTGAAGAAGTGGTTAAAACAGACTTCATACATGCTTGCTGCAGATTGATAAGTTGAAATATGACCACCTAATTCAAGATCTTTTTTCTGGCCACGTAATACCGCCATGATCGCATTCCAACGTACAGCACTACGAATACGACGTTCAATAGCTTTATCACCTGGGTATGCTGGCTGTTCAGAAACAGGGATGGTATTAACATAAGGGTTGTTACGCCACCTTTTGCAATGTTCACACCACCATTACGTGCCCTGATCAATCACCTGATTGATGATGTAATGCGCACGCTCTGCGCCTTCTGCACGAATTAATGAATCAACAGCTGACAACCAATCCTGTGTTTCAATTGGGTCAATATCGTTTACTAAGGTATCTGACATAGTCTTTCCTTATTTTTACTGAGTGAAAATGAAGTTTGGTTATGACCAAACACGAAAAATCAAGCTTGTTAATCTATGTTACAAACATTTAACAAATCTTGTAAATTTTAGAAGATTTTTTGCAAGAAAGATAGTAGATTTTCACTGTTCTCACGCATTTCTTCGTGTTATTGCAATACTCTTCACTAAAAGTGCGGTCATTTTTAAAAGGATTTTTTTGAGCTTAAATTAAACTATACTTTTATATTGCATTCCTTACCCGCTTTGATCTAAAGTGTTCGCATGCTTTTAAGCTTTTTAGAGGACAAAATATGAACACGACAACTCGCCCAATCTTTTCTCATAAACGAATAGCGCTCGTTGCACATGATAGCTGCAAACAAAATCTGCTCAATTGGGTAAAGAAACATAAAGAAGCTCTCGCTCCCCATCAACTTTATGCAACAGGTACAACTGGCCATCTATTGTCTAGAGAAACGGGACTTGAAATAGCCTCGCTATTAAGTGGCCCGATGGGAGGCGATCAACAACTTGGCGGACTGATTGCCGAGAAAAAAATTGATATGATGATTTTCTTTTGGGATCCGATGAACGCAGCACCCCATGATCCCGATGTAAAAGCCTTAATGCGTATTGCAACCGTTTGGAATATTCCGGTAGCGATTAATCAAAGCACGGCCGATTTCCTTTTAACATCAAGTTTGTTCGATCAAGAAATTGATATTGATATCCCTGATTATGACGGATATTTAAAGGCACGTTTAGATTAAAACTCAAATAATCTCAACCTAATAAAAAAGGAGATAAATGACTTTATCTCCTTTCTAATTATTTCGTTGTTAATTACTGGCCCTGTGCCGCCATTCCCATCATTAGCATAAACAACACGCCTTGAACTTGCTCTTCAGGAATCACTTGACCATTAAGTTTGAGTTCGCCCTTTTCAAGCACTAAGTTAAGCGTCACATTTTTATCATTATTCACCACAATATTTTTGTGCTGCCGCTTGTTTAGCTTGCTCTTCAATTTGTGCTTTAATCAAAGCTCTCTCTTCTTCTGGTACAAATTGTGCAAGATTTTTTTCAACCATTTCTTTATCTACGTGAATATTTAACGCAAAATCCGTAAATTGTTTATATAAACTCCCCGCCATTAAATCAAATTTCGGATCTTTCGCTAACGCCACATTTAAATCTAATGAGACTTTACCCTGGCTATTTGAAATTGACATTGGGTTTAGTTTAATTTGAGGTTGATTATTAAAAATAGCCATACCATGATTTTCAGCCCATGAGCTTAAAATTTCGGATACCATTTCCTCATTAGAAGAATTTTCCTCATCACTTATTGATTCGAAGACAGTAAAAAGTGCTTCAATCAATGCATTAATCGCATTTGCTTCAATATGGTTTAACTCAACGTTGTAAGTTAATTTACCAAAATCTTTCCCATCAATAGCTATCGAGTCTACCGTATTTTTCACTTTTGGCACTCACGAAATCACCATCGAGTGAAATATCAGATTTTGCTTTAAAACCCTTTTGGACTACAGTGCTCTCTTTTCCCGCATAATCGAGCGTAGCCATTTCAAAACTGTCAATTAAAGAAGTGCTGTTTCCCGTATAAATGTAAGCCCATTTAGTTGGATTATATGAACCTTCGACTTTCATGCCTTTCATTTTCATTGTGATTGATTTAGGCATATCTTCGCCATCTTGCTCCTCCATCACTTCTGGCAAGACAGTAGCACTCACTTCATTTAAGGTCATATCATATTTGCCAGCGAGATCTTTATTGATATCAAAGCCCATATTGATATTTGACCAAGTGACTTTCGTTCCTGGTGACTCTGGATCAGTTAGCTCTCCACCCGCTAATTCAACTTTACCTTTTGTCGATAAGTTATAGCCAGTAGTTGCTTGATATTGAACAGGTTTATCCGATTTAAGCAAATCAAATAAAGGTTGGGTGGTTTCATTTTTACCAATCACACCTTGTGCTGAAAACATTGCTGGCATGAAATTAAATTTGGTTAATTGATCGAGTGGGAATGGACCATGATAAAGCTTAGTTGAAAATGGAATAGTAAATACCTTCCCCTCTTTGGGTAAAGATATGACCACTTCATCTTCCACTTGAGAAGTAAAGAAACCGCGCTCAAACTGTTTATTTTGATAAACAACCTTAAATGAATCAGATAAGCCTAAAGCCTGAGCTTGTTTTGTTTGCTAATTCAATTTGGCGTAAATATTCAGTTTGTGCTTTTTTTCCCCAGTAAACCAAGCTCCACCGACACCTACCACACCAAGTGCCACAATTACGCCTAATGCTACGACTGATTTTTTTCATTTTGATTCCTTTATTAAATTAATAGATGACTAAAATTGTCAGCAATTTATCATAAAATGAAAATTTTTTTCTTATTTTTTTCAAAAAAATATTTTATTTTTTTCCCCTTGAACTTTATTCCTGCGGACTTATTTTTTGTAAAAACAAGAACGGAAATGACCGCACTTTAAAAGGAAGAAAAAAATTTTAAATCTTATCTCTTGAAATGCGAAAAAAAGTATCCACATCTTATTCATCGTAACAATTTACAACGAATTTAAAATTTAATTAGGAGTAACAACATGGGAAAAAAATTATTGGTATTGACTTAGGTACAACAAACTCTTGTGTCGCCGTAATGGATGGTGATAAACCACGTGTAATTGAAAATGCAGAAGGCGATCGTACTACCCCGTCAATTATCGCTTATACAAATGATAACGAAATTTTTAGTGGGTCAACCGGCAAAACGCCAAGCAGTGACCAACCCGAAAAAAATACATTGTTCGCGATTAAACGTTTAATCGGTCGTCGTTTTGAAGATGCTGAAGTAAAACGTGACATCGATATTATGCCATTTGAAATCACCAAAGCAGACAATGGTGATGCATGGGTAAATGTAAAAGGTGACAAACTTGCACCGCCACAAATTTCTGCAGAAGTATTGAAAAAAATGAAGAAAACTGCGGAAGATTTTTTAGGTGAGCCAGTGACTGAAGCGGTAATCACTGTTCCTGCATACTTTAACGATGCTCAACGTCAAGCAACAAAAGATGCTGGTCGTATCGCAGGCTTAGAAGTCAAACGTATTATCAACGAACCAACAGCAGCAGCATTAGCTTACGGTTTAGATAAAGGTCAAGGCAACAAAACTATCGCCGTATATGACTTAGGTGGTGGTACATTCGACTTATCTATCATCGAAATTGATGAAGTGGGTGGCGAAAAAACCTTTGAAGTATTAGCAACCAACGGTGATACTCACTTAGGTGGTGAAGACTTCGATAACCGTGTAATCAACTACTTAGTAGATGAGTTCAAAAAAGAACAAGGCGTTGATTTACGTAACGACCCACTTGCAATGCAACGTTTAAAAGAAGCTGGCGAAAAAGCAAAAATTGAACTTTCTTCTGCACAACAAACTGATGTTAACTTACCTTACATCACTGCAGATGCAACAGGTCCTAAACACTTAAACATTAAATTAACTCGTGCTAAATTAGAATCTTTAGTAGAAGATTTAGTGGCGAAATCACTTGAACCTGTAAAAGTTGCATTAAACGATGCTGGCTTAAGTGCATCACAAATTGATGATGTTATCCTAGTGGGCGGTCAAACCCGTATGCCATTAGTACAACAAAAAGTAGAAGAATTCTTCGGTAAAGCACCTCGTAAAGATGTGAACCCGGATGAAGCCGTTGCTATTGGTGCAGCAGTTCAAGGTGGTGTATTAGCAGGTGATGTAACGGATGTATTGTTGTTAGACGTAACACCATTATCTTTAGGTATCGAAACAATGGGTGGTGTGATGACTACCTTAATTGAGAAAAAAACACAACGATTCCAACTAAAAAATCACAAGTGTTCTCAACAGCAGAAGATAACCAAAGTGCAGTAACGATTCACGTATTACAAGGTGAACGTAAACAAGCATCAGCAAATAAATCTTTAGGTCAGTTCAACCTTGAGGGCATCAACCCAGCTCCACGCGGTATGCCACAAATTGAAGTGACCTTCGACATCGATGCTGACGGTATCATCCACGTTTCTGCGAAAGACAAAGGTACGGGTAAAGAACAACAAATCACCATCAAAGCCTCTTCAGGTTTAAGTGATGAAGAAATTCAAAAAATGGTTCGTGATGCAGAAGCAAACGCTGAAGCAGACCGTAAATTTGAAGAATTAGTACAAGCTCGCAACCAAGCAGATCATCTTGTACACAGCACACGTAAACAATTAGAAGAAGCCGGTGACAAAGTTCCAGCTGAAGATCGTGCAGCAATTGAAAGTGCATTAAGCGATTTAGAAACAGCTGCGAAAGGGGAAGATAAAGCGGCTATCGAAGCTAAACTTCAAGCGCTTGCAGAAGTTGCTCAAAAACTTGTTCAAGTGGCTCAACAGCAAGCTGATGCACAACAAGCTCAAAGCAACAGCAAACCAAATGATGATGTTGTTGATGCTGAGTTTGAAGAAGTGAAAGACAACAAATAATTTCACTTTAACCTAAATCAAAGGGCGTAGCGATACGCCCTTTTGGTGTATTCATTCATCAGCATTTTTCCTGACTTTATTAAAAAAAGTGAAGTCAGGAAAAATAAACCCGGAGGATAAATGGCGTTAAAACTCTACCCAATCGTACAACAACGCTTAAATAACAACATTGCAAATGAGATAATCTCAACCCTTTGGCAAAACAATCTTGATAAACTACCACAAGGTCACTGTTGTTATGGCATCTATTTTAATTATGCTACGAATCACCCTAGCAGACTATGATTTTTGCGATTGCAAGTGAAGTAGTATTAGAGACAGATATTCCAGTGATTGAAATTGAAGATTTGAGTTTCTACGAAGTTTTTTTCGTTGCAAAAGTAGATGAAATTTATCAAACATGGCAACTAATCTGGAAAAAAAGAACAACAAGGTTTACTTAAGCGGGCTTATTCGGTGGATTTTGAAAAATACCACTCTGATGGTTTGGTAGAAATTTATATCGCTGTTGTACCACATTGCTAAGCTCAAAGTGCGTAAAATTTTATAAAAAACGACCGCACTTTATCCCCAAAACAAACACAACAAAGGAAAAAACAATGAAATTCGAAACGAAATGCCTCCATGCTGGCTATAGCCCTAAAAACGGTGAGCCACGTGTTCAACCTATCGTACAAAGCACGACTTATACCTACGATTCCGCAGAAGAAATTGGCAAGCTATTTGATTTACAAGCTGCTGGCTATTTTTATACTCGCTTAGCAAACCCAACAACAAATGCGGCTGAAGAAAAAATCACGGCACTTGAAGGTGGCGTGGCAACAATGTGTACTGCTTCTGGTCAATCTGCGGTTTTCTATGCGATGTTGAATATTTTAGAAGCAGGCGATCATTTCATTTCCTCTTCTTATGTGTATGGCGGTACTTACAATTTATTTGCCCATACATTCAAAAAAATGGGTATCGAAGTGACTTTTGTGGATCAAGATTTACCGCTTGAAGAACTCAAAAAAGCGATTCGTCCAAATACAAAAGCCGTTTTTGCTGAAACCATTGCGAACCCCGCTTTACGTGTGTTGGATATAGAAAAATTTGCTACTTTAGCAAAAGCTGCAGAAGCACCATTATTAGTTGATAATACCTTTGCAACGCCCTATTTTTGTCGTCCAATCGAATTTGGCGCAAACGTGGTCATTCACAGCACATCTAAATATTTAGATGGCCATGCTATTGCCTTAGGTGGCTCAATTACTGATGGCGGTAACTTTAATTGGAATAACGGTAAATATCCGCAATTAAGCACGCCAGACCAAACTTATCATGGTTTGGTTTACACAGAAACCTTTGGCCCTGCGGCTTATATTGTCAAAGCACGCGTGCAATTAATGCGCGATTTGGGCGCAACCCCGGCTCCACAAAATAGTTTCTTATTAAATGTAGGTATGGAAACCCTTGCGCTTCGCATGCAACGTCATTATGAAAATGCACAGGCTGTAGCCGAGTTTTTAGAAAAACATCCGCAAGTTGTTAAAGTGAATTATCCTGGCTTACCAAGTTCGCCAGATTATGCGCTCAAACAAAAATACTTACCTAACGGTTTGTGTGGCGTTATTTCCTTTGAGATTAAAGGTGATAAAGAAACCGCGGCAAAATGGTTAAACGCATTGCAAATGACCTCTCGTGAAGTACACGTAGCCGATATTCGTACTTGTGCATTACATCCCGCAACTTCAACGCATCGCCAATTAAGTGAAGCTGAATTAGAAAAAGCGGGGATTTTTGCAGGACTTATTCGACTTTCTTGCGGTATTGAAAATATTCAAGATATTTTAGCTGACTTAGAGCAAGCATTCGCTGCAGCTAAATAGTATTATAAGGCAGGCAGATTGCCTGCCACTTTAAATAACGAGAGATAAAAACGTTCAGCTTATCGCTTTATTTTTTTATTTGTTTACTTATCTTAATAGTAAGCAAACAAAAACAAGTATAAATTAACGTATTTACCCTTGATATTTCTGCCTTCGGCATCATTTTTTTATTGTTAGGTATGTTGTTAATGCAGTACCACACAATAACAAAATAAAATTTTTTAAATTTATATTTTTAAACGGAAAACGAAAACATTATGGCAAAGAAAGATTATTACGACGTTCTTGGTGTTGAACGTGGCGCAGATGAAAAAGCAATTAAACGTGCTTACAAAAAACTCGCCATGCAATATCACCCTGATAGAACCAAAGGTGATAAAGCCAAAGAAGAAAAATTTAAAGAAATCCAAGAAGCCTATGAAATCCTAGGGTGATAAAGAAAAAGCGTGCGGCTTACGATCAATACGGCCATGCAGCCTTTGAACAAGGCGGCATGGGAGGCGGTGGCTTCGGTGGCGGATTCAGCGGTACTGATTTCGGTGATATTTTTGGAGATATGTTCGGTGATATCTTCGGTGGTGGCGGACGCGGTCGTCAGCGTGTAGTACGTGGTGAAGATTTACGTTATGACATCCAAATTACGTTAGAAGAAGCCGTAAAAGGTACAACTAAAGATATCCAAATCAATACGCTTGCACACTGTGATAGCTGTGATGGTACCGGCGCAGAAAAAAGCTCAAAAGTTGAAACATGTCCAAGCTGTCATGGTTCTGGTCGTGTTCGTCGTCAACAAGGTTTCTTCGTAACTGAAGCGGTTTGCCCTACTTGTCATGGTTCGGGTAAGAAAATTGAAAAACCATGTAAAAGCTGCCATGGCGAAGGTCGTGTTCACAAAAAGAAAAGCCTTTCTGTTAAGATCCCAGCTGGGGTGGATACCGGCAACCAATTACGCTTAAGCGGTGAAGGTGCGGCTGGCGAAAATGGTGCACCAGCAGGTGATTTATATGTGGTCATTCACGTTAAAGAACATCATATCTTTGAACGTGATGGTAATAACCTCTACTGCGAAGTGCCAATCAGTTTCTCAATGGCTGCGTTAGGTGGTGAAATTGAAGTCCCAACCTTAGATGGTAAAGTGAAACTCAAAATCCCTGCTGAAACCCAAACAGGCAAACTATTCCGTATGCGTGGTAAAGGAGTTAACTCTACACGTAGCGGCTACGCAGGCGATCTCATTTGCCGCGTGGTGATTGAAACACCGGTGAACTTAAATAAAGAACAGAAAGAATTATTAGAAAAACTGGAAGAAAGTTTGAAAGGACAAAAATCGCATAGTCCGAAATCTTCAAGCTTTTTAGACGGTGTGAAGAAATTCTTTGATAACTTAGGTAAGTAAGCCTAAACAAAAAGTGCGGTCAAGTTTAAAACTGTTTTGAAATTGACCGCACTTTTACTTTATACGACTGAAATCGCTTTTATTTGTACATAAACATCCATGCCTTGAGCGAAATGCAATTCATTAAACGCCCATTTACTGATACTTGCCCAAACTTTATGCCCTTCCACCAACACCGCAATATCAATGCGATTCTCTTGCGGAACGATTTGTACAATTTGCCCACGTAAGATATTACGAATACTCGTTTGCTCAGGCTTGCTGAGAGTGAGTGATACATCAGAACTGTAAATACAGATACGTACCTTTTCATTTGCTTGATGATGCACTTCGTTGATCCAAAGCTGTTGTTCGCCCAAAGAAAGAGCGGTCATTTTATAGGTTGGATTATGTAAATATACAGGCAACGCCAACACACTACTCTGCTCCGATTCACCTTTCCAAGGGGCAAATAACGGACTGTTCCATACATTTTCTAAGGTGTCATAGGCTTTCACTTTGCCGTTTTCCATCAGCACTACACGATCGGCCAAGCGTAATAATTCATCTAAACTGTGCGTCACATATAAAATCGGCACATTAATTTCTTTAGATAAACTTTCTAAATATTGCATAAGCTCACGTTTACGAGGCACATCTAAAGCTGAAAGCGGTTCGTCCATCAACAAAATATCAGGATCCGTTAATAAAGCTCGCCCAATCGCCACACGTTGTTTTTCTCCGCCTGATAAAGTCAGCGGATAGCGTTTGAGTAACGGTTCGATACCAAGGAGCTGAACAATATAGTCAAAATCTTCATGGCTGACATTCTTCATGCCATAACGTAAATTACCTTTGACATTGTAATGGGGAAATAAACGTGCATCTTGGAATACATAGCCGATTTTACGCTGATGTACGGGAAGATTCTCACTATTCTCCACATCCACCAAAGTGCGGTCATTTAAACGAATAAATCCTTGATCGGGATGAGTTAAACCACTCACCAAATTAATCAATGAGGTTTTCCCCGAACCCGACAAACCAAAAATCGCCGTCACACCTTGAGTTGGCAGTTGCAGATCTGCACGTAAGGTCAGGCGACCTAATTGTTGTTGTACATTAATGTGTAGCATCGCCTTGCCCCAATTTTTTCTGCATCCGTTTGCTTAACGCTTCCGAAAGCAATAAAGAAATTAATGAAAGAATCACCGCAAACAAGCAAAGTCGAGCCGTTTGCTCTTCCGCACCGGGAGTTTGGATAAATGAATACATCGCTAAAGGAATGGTTTGGGTTTCCCCCGCAATATTAGATACGAAAGTAATGGTTGCACCAAATTCCCCTAAAGAACGAGCAAACCCTAATACTAAACCCGCCAATACACCAGGTAGAGAAAGGGGTAACGTAATCGTGAAAAAAACTCGCCAAGGCGAAGCGCCAAGCGTTTGTGCGGCTTGCTCTAATTTAAAATCAATGCTTTCCAAGGAAAGACGAATCGCCCTCACGACCAATGGAAATGCCACTACCGCAGAAGCTAATACGGCCCCTTTCCAGCTAAAACCAAAAGATAAACCAAACCATTGGTATAAATACTTACCAATAAAGCCGTTACGTCCCATAGCAACGAGTAATAAATAACCAATTACCACAGGAGGTAACACTAACGGCAGATGAATAAGTCCAGTAATTAGAGACTTACCGTAGAATTCCTTACGAGCTAATAACCAAGCAATAAAAAAATCGCAAAAGGCAAACTCCAAAGCATAGAACTCAATGCAACACTCATGCTTAAGTGAATCGCATCCCATTCCATCGGGCTTAATTGAAACCAAGAGAGCAAAAATATTTCCTTGTATGTATATCGATATGACTAAATTTCTTTAGAGATAATAAAAAGGACAGTTTCCTGTCCTTTCTTTGTAAACCGAAGTCTCATTATTTCACAGAGAAACCATATTCAACAAATATTTTCTTCGCTGCATCAGATTCTAAGTAATTAAGGAAATCGCGAGTATCTGCATTATCATGATCTTTTAAAATCGCTGCAGGGTATTCTACCGGTTTATAACTGTCTTTCGGGAACACACCTACCGTTTTCACTTCTTTACTTACTTTCGCATCGGTACCATACACAATACCGTAAGGCGCTTCAGCTCGTTCAACTAGGGCTAACGCACCACGCACATCTTTTGCACGCGCTAATTTATCTTTTACTTGATCCCATAAATTTAATTTGGTTAATGACTCTTCTGCATATTGTCCTGCAGGAACGTGAGCTGGATCACCGACAGATAAATAGCTGTCTTTTAAGCCTTTAATCCATTCGCCTTTTGCAACATCCACTGAATTAACGCTGCTTTTAGCCGGTGCAATTAATACTAATTCATTACCCACTAATACTTTTTCAGTTTCTTTTACCGTGAGGTTTTTATCAGATAAATATTTCATCCATTTATTGCTAGCTGAAATAAATAAATCGGCTGGCGCACCTTCTTCAACTTGTTTAGCAAGAGTAGAAGACGAAGCAAAAGAGAAAACCACGGTATTATTTGGTTTTTTAGTTTGGTATTGAGCCGCAATTTGTTGTAATGCATCAGTCATTGAAGCTGCTGCAAATACAGTGACTTTTGCAGATGCCGCGAAAGATACGCCCATACCTGCAATTAAAAAGTGCGGTTGCAAAATTTGGTTAATTTCATTATTTATCTCCTATATAAATGAAACTATATGTAAAAAAATATACTGCGGCAAAATTATAACTTGAATTTTTAAAATAAGCATACAGAAAAACAAAAATCAAGTAAAATAAGTAGAATTATGTATTAGGAGGAGATGATGAAACAAACTGAAATTTTTACTGACGATCAAACTTCATCAAGAATTATTTATTGATCCAAAAACGTGTTCGCCTCTTAAAAAGAAATTAAAGAATGTGGCTCAATCAACCAAGCAGCCAAAAACGCCAAAGTGAGCTATAAAAAGTGCGTGGGATCACCTTGAGGCGATGAATAAAAATCAGCCCCAAAACCACTTTTTAGAACGTAATATTGGTGGAAAAAAATGGGGGCGGTACGTCATTAACCACTTATGCTGAGCGTTTACTGCAGCTTTTATGATTTACTCGAACAAACACAAGAGCACGCCTTCCATATTCTGCAAGATGAGACAATTCCCACTCAACAGCTTGCTTTCAGCAACAGCAAAATTCTCCTTACAAAGTAGCGCGCGTAATCAATTTTTTTCGGTAAGGTTTTAAGCCAACATATTGTGGATTCCCGTTGCATCGTTGCGGTCAATATTCAGGATTTAGCCCATCCATTACACGTTTCGATCACGCTACGCAGTGCTGAACGTCTAAAACTCATTACTGAAAAAGAAGTGATGGTGATGTTTAAAGCGCCTTGGGTGAAGGTGAGTGCTACTACATTAGAAGAAAAAAACAACCTTTTCCAAGCAACCATTCTTTCTATGCAAAATGAAGAAGCGATTTTGCAAATAAAAGACAGCTCAATTGAATTTTGTGCGAGTATTCATAGTAAAGATGGCTGGAAAGTGGGACAAGAAGTGTGGTTACATGTGGAGCCAGAACAAATCATCTTGGCAACATTGAAATAACCCTTATAAACTCAAAGTGCGGTCAAAATTAACCGCACTTTTTTATTTTAGCTTACAACGCAATCTCATCAATCGAGCGCCCAAAACTTGGCAAAAAGACCTGTAAAAAATAATCCATTTCTTGACTGTGCCATTGTTCCATTAAATTTTCTAAACGTTTTTTAGCTGTTTTAAATTCGTGATTACCATGCTCTAATTCAAATTGAGCTTTAATGTAAGCACAAATCAAATCCGCTTGTTTTACTAAATGCTTTTTCTTCAGGGCTAAATTGTTCACTGTCTAAATATGGCGCGAAGCTGTCTTGTAATTCTGTCGGAAGCAAACTAATTAAATGTAATTCTGCGGCTGTTTCAATGTCTTTATAAGCATGTGTAATTTCAGAATTAAAATATTTAATTGGCGTCGGTAAATCTCCGGTAAAAATTTCAGAAGTATCATGATACATTGCCATCACTGCAATACGTTCAGGATTGACTTCACCACCAAAAAAACGATTTTTAATAATGGCTAAAGCCTGTGCAACAAAGGCAACTTGCAGACTATGCTCTGCCAAGTTTTCCTTTTCAATATTGCGCATCAATGACCAACGCTGAATTAAGCGAAGACGATCTAAACAGGCAAAAAAGTGACTCGTTTTAACTTCCACAAGATATCCTTAGTTAGATGGCAACTCTTCAATAATCACGGGAAGATCGATGACGTTACCTAAGCGAGAAATCGTGATAATAACTTCTGTATTCGGTTTAGTATCACTGATAATCTGCATCATTTCACGAATAGACAGATTATCTTGTTTATTTAAACGTAAAATCACATCCCCCACTTGAATACCTGCTTTCGCTGCGGGACTATTGGCTGTCACGCCGGTAATGACAATACCACCATTTGAGTTAGAAGAAATTTCGCTTTGAACACCAAAATAACCACGAATCACACGACCATCTCGAATAATTTTATACAACACATCGTTTGCAATACTGATTGGAATCGCAAAATTCAGTCCTTCTGCAATTTCATTGGCTGTTTTACCAATACTTAACGTACTGATCCCCACTAATTCGCCCGCGGAGTTAATCAACGCACCGCCAGAGTTACCACGGTTAATTGATGCATCGGTTTGAATAAAGTTTTGACGACCTAAAGAATCGCCTACGGCACTACGCCCTACCGCACTGATAATCCCTTGTGATACACTTTGCCCAAGGTTATATGGATTACCAATAGCCAGAGCAATATCACCCACTCGTACTTGGCGTTCTTTATTTTGTGGAATCGTCGAAAGATTGGTTGCTTTGATTTTTAATACCGCAAGGTCCGTCAAATTATCCGAACCGATTAAATTCGCCTCGTAAATATTGCCGTTTTGCAGTGCCACCACAATTTGATCGGCATTTTTGAATAACGTGTTTATTGGTAAGAATATAACCGTCTTTCGTCATAATCACACCAGAACCCAAGTTATTTACCTGTAATTGATCGCTATCATTAATGCTGGCAGAAGAAAAAGATCGGTTGTACACATTCACCACAGCAGGAGAAGCAATTCTCACGGCACTGTTGAACGAAACGATATCATCAGCAGAGAAAAAGGCTGCTGTTATTAAGCTTAGGAACGGCAAATAAAATAACACCTGCCGCGGCAAGCCCCCAAAGGGCGGAGTGGAAAAGTTTTTTTAAACATTTTTTTATTCTTTTTATTAATAAGTTAGGTAAATAACTGAGCTTTTAAATCATCCCCAATTCTTTTCACATTCTTGCAATTGCCACAATGGAGCATCAGCAAGTTTTTTTCTAAATGTGGAAGTTGGCATAATCCTCGAGCTTTATCCCCCAAGAGTTTTGGGGCGACATAAATGATTAATTCATCTACGGCATGTTGTTCAATAAGGCTTCCCGCTAAATTGGCGCCGGCTTCAACCCAAACGGAATTCACTTGTCGCTTGCCTAATTCTGTCATCAATAGATCAAAATCATAGTTTTTCTGGCAGTAGAATTTGCTCACAGAAATCAGGGAATACAGACATATCTCGTGGAATTGAACCCACAAGCCAAACTGGCGAATGGGTATGGAATAATTGATGGTTTGGTTGAACTCGATTTTTTTAGAATCTAAGATTATGCGAATAGGCTGACGCACGGTTTCTTCAGCATATTCCGCTTTTTAAATCATCGGGGAAATTGATTCCAACGTACATTCAAACTTGGATCATCGGCTAACACGGTGGCACTTGTTGATAAAAAGTGCGGTCGCTTTGGCTCGCATTTTTTTGCACATCTGCACGGGCTGCTTCACCTGTGATCCATTTGCTTTTCACCGCTCGCCATGGCTGTTCGTCCATCTAAACTCATGGCTAATTTTAGCTGCACATAAGGCTTGCCCGTTCGCATACGTTTGAGAAAACCTTTATTTAAGGCTTCAGCTTGTTCATTCAATAAATTGACCGCACTTGGTATGCCTGCATCAGCTAACATTTTTAAGCCCTTGCCTGCTACTTGCGGATTAGGATCTGCCATGGCCGCTACTACTCGATTGACCCCCGCTTCAATTAAACCTAATGCACAAGGCGGTGTGCGTCCATAATGAGAACAAGGTTCAAGCGTCACATAAGCCGTTGCGCCTTTCGCTTTATCACCGGCATCGGCTAACGCCATTCGTTCTGCATGAGGCTGACCGGCTTTAAAATGAAATCCTTTCCCGACAATTTCACCATTTTTAACTAACACACATCCCACCGATGGATTCGGTGTAGTGGTGTACTGCCCTTTTGCCGCAAGCTCAAGAGCCAGTTGCATAAATTTCACGTCATCAGGGGAAAAGGTGTCACTCATATTAATCCTTTAAGCTTTCAATCTCTTTGGTGAATTCATTGATATTATCAAAGCTCAAATAAACGGACGCAAAACGGATATACGCCACTTTATCTAATTCTTTTAGCTCATTCATGGCTAATTTACCCACGAGATGACTTGGCACTTCGCGCTCACCCGTCGCGCGTAATTGGATGATAATATGGCTAATGGCTTTTTCTACATCATCCGAACTTACAGGGCGTTTTTCTAACGCATGTTGAATACCGCTACGCAATTTATCTTCATTAAACGGTTCGCGTGACCCATCATTTTTAATAATTTTTGGCACCACTAATTCGGCCGTTTCGAAGGTGGTAAAGCGTTCATGACAATTCCCGCATTCCCGACGACGACGCACTTGATACCCATCAGAAACCAAACGGCTGTCAATCACCTTAGTTTCTTCAGTTGAACAAAACGGACAACGCATTTTAGCTCCTTTTCAAAATGATTCTTAAGTCAGTATCTTATCAAAAATCCAGGATCTTTTCGATCTGAAGATCCGGTTTAAGACAACATTTCTCCAAACCAAGATGTGGTTTGTTTCACCAACCGCAAGAGACCATCCTGCGATTTAAATTGTTCTGTTTGCCCCCACACCCTCGCCCAATAAGGATCGGCTTTTCTATAACCATAGTTATCATCTTTCGCTAGGGATTCGATATTCGTTAAAACATTGTCAAAATTGACCGCACTTTCATCTTTTTCAATAAACTTCGCTATATTTTCCGTTGGAATGAGCTGAATTTGTTGCTGGCTTTGTAAATAAGCCTCGACATACATTTTCAGTTTCTCAAGTGCGGTTGATTTTTTTCTATTGTTTTTAATGTTAAATCCTTATCTTTAGCGATAATGCGTGGTGGCTGAGCGTTCTCTTTTGTCGCCAGTTGAATAAGATAATAAAAGCCATGGACGAATGCGATAACGATCTTTATATTTTGCAAATCGCCATTCGATTATCTGATTTTCATCGCCAAATAATGGCTCCATATAGCCAAACAAGCGAATATTGCCTTGTGCCGTTTCCACCACAAAATCGACACTCTCACTGTGTGGTGAAGAATAATCCTAATTTTCTCTTTAAAAGCCAATACATCAGCACGAATGGATTGCGCACAAACTTCCGCAAACTCGCCGCGTGGCATGATGCCTTTCACTCGCTGTTTGGCAAAATAATCGTTAAATTGCGCTTCCTCTAAATGCAATAACTCGTTACTAATGCGATAATGATCCAAAGCATTTAACGTGAAGTTTTCACTTTCTTCAATGCGATCGTCTTTATCTCGGAAATACACGCCAAGCTGCTTTTCAAAAAAGAACTTTACTGGATTTTCAACAAAACTCACAAAACGATCGAGCTCAATTTCCGTTATTGGCGCTTGATTTGCGCCCATCGACACAACAAATTCATGACATTTTCTTTCTTGGAATTGCGCAATTGGCAGCCATTTTTTCGCAAAAGAGCGGTTAATTTTTCCTTCACTTTGGAAATTGCTTGGACTAAACGCCGTCATTGGATGTTGTTCAATCCTTAAGCCGTAGTCTGAATAATGATTAATATAATCAACCAATTGGCTCACTAATACTGAAGGCTCTTTGGGTTGATTATCAATAATCGAACAGCCCACATAACTCACATAAAAATGGAATCTTGCAGCCAGTAAGGCTTCAAGGAATAAGTAACGATCATCATCTCGACGAACACGATCGCCTTTTTTTGATGATGATATTGCATCAAGTCAAAACTATTTGGGGTATGACTACGTGGGTAATCCGCTTCATTCATTCCGAGCAAACACACCACTTTGAAAGGAATGGAGCGCATTGGTAAAAGTGTACAGAAATTCACTTTCCCCGCTAAGAAGCGAAGGCTGTTTGGTGTTTCTTCTAAACGTGCAGACATCACTTCCGCAATGACATCCGCTTGCAAGATTTCTTCAAAATTGACGGCCTGCAAATCATCGGCAAACGCATTGATACAATCTTGAATATAAAATAAGGTATCCGCAGTTTCTTCATTTTGCACAAAAAAATCTGTCAAAAGTGCGGTCAATTTTTCACGCCATTTTTCAATATTGTGTGCCTTTTGCAAATCTTGATGCCATTTATTTAAGGCCGTAAAAAATTGATTTACCGCACCAACTAACTGCCCTTTCAATCCATAGCTACTATCAAGCCCAAGGCTGTCTTGCCAAACACCTTGCTCTTCACGCATCGCATAACCTAAAGTCATACGTTCAAGTCCCGCCTGCCACGCATTAAAATTCAGTGTATTCTGCCGTTTTTCTAAACCAAAGCGAATACCCGACTCTTTCACCCATTCGCGAATTTGCTCGAGATCTGCAAGGGCAATATTAAAACGTTCACGGATAGCGGGAATATCCAATAAAGCCAGTACCTCTTCTGCGCCAAACTGACTTTCTTTTAAATTTAACAGGGAAAGATAGCTAGACACGATCACATCACTTTCAGACAATTTACTGTCCGAAATTGAGAATGGAATAGCGGGTGCATCTGCACTATTCGCACCAAAGACAGCCTGAATATAAGGCGTATATTGGTTAACATCGGCAACCATGACCACCACATCTTTTGGTGTAATCTGTTCTTCTTTTGGTTTATGCTGATTTTGATTGAATAAATCCAACAAATAATCGTGTAGCACTTCAACTTCGCGCATGGCGCTATGGCAAGATTTCACGACCAAAGAGCGGTCATTTTTCGCGACATTTAATGCACCATGACTTAACGTCAAAATTTGATTTTGGATCTGCCCTAACAACGTTTTTTCGGGAAGTTCTGCATAGTAATCACGGGAAATAGCTTGAATATTCTCCTCATCACGCACTAATTGGTAGAGAAAATCCCGTCCCATTTTTCCCCAAGAGGCTAAAAGCGGATTCCCGCTGAACAATTCTTCTTGTTGATTGGTGTAATCAAGGTCGGCAGGTTCCCATGACACTTGCTCGGCTGAAATTAAAGGCTTCACATCGTTGGTTTCTTGCACGAAACGCTGTCTTTCTAATAAATAGGATTTACTCAGATCTCGCAAATCACCCCAATATTCTTGACATGGATTATTGAAGAATAAATGTACATCTGTTTTTAGCTGAAATACCTTGGAAAAATATTGAGATAAACCGTTGGCAATGCTGGAATACCAAAAATAAAAAAATACGTTCTGGTAAGTTGAGTGTCGCATTGGGATCACGACATAATGCTAAAAATTGTTGATTGAGTGCAGCACGATGTTTCGCTTTTTCCACTGAAATCACGTTGAACATCATCCACCAAGGCTCGCCATAAAATCCCTTGCCAATGAATATTGCCTTTAATTTGAGAAAGAAAGGTAGGGTTTAACGCCGAAAGCCCCTGCTTTTGCTGATTAATCTGAGCCAAGATCTTTTCATCATTATTTTCTTCCCATGCGGCAATCCATTCGGGACGATAGACGAGATATTGGTCAAATAAATCGGCAACCTTTTAGGCTTAATTGATAAAGTTTTTGCTGTTCTGATACAGGCGAGGACGCTAAATATTTTTTTAATGGTTCAAATTCTTTTTGCTGTAAAAAGTAGGGATTAATCGCATTAATCGCCATAACGTTGAATCTTTTTCAAAAGGATTTTTGCGTGAAACATTCGGCAAATTATCGGCGTAAAGTTTCCAAATAAAACTGGAAGGCATGGGGAATTGGAAATTCGCTGCAACACCGCGTTTTTTAGCAATTTCCATTTGTAACCATTGTGCCATACCTGGACTTTGCACCAACACAATGTCAGACTGAAATGGATCATGTTGAGGTAAGTTTTCCAACAGCAAAACTAAAATATCCTTTTGAATTTCTGGTTGGTTTGAATAATAAGTAACGAACAAAGTAACGCCCTTTTGAAAGCAAAAACAATGCGTTATTTTACTCGGTTTTCAATAAAAAAATTCACCTTGAGGATAGCGTATATTCACTTGATGATGACTGCATTGAATTGAAAAATTGAATGCCATTTTGTTGTACGCTATTTTCACAAGACAAACCTAAAAACTGGCGTTGAGCCTGATTTTCAGCAATTTGAATCGTCTGAAATTCTTGAAAAATTCTGACCGCACTTTTCCGTTGCTCACTCGTCCATCGATTAAAGATCAAAAATAACCCGCTGAAAATCGATAAGGCTAATAAAAGTGACATTAACGACATGCCTTTATTCACGTTGATCTTGTGCACTTAAATCACTCCAACTTTTTATCCACCAAACGCCATTGGCTATATTCTTGTACGAGTTTTTGTCACCACGGCTTTACCATAAGCCACCGTCACGCTCTCCTCTAACTTAAGCGAACCACCTGTAATCACAGCTCCGCTTATTCGTCCTTTGCCAGTTAAAGTTAAATCCCCTTCTGCTAACAAAATGCCACTCACATTCCCTTTAATTTCTAATTGGTTTTGCGTTATCCAATACACTTGTGGTGTTTTTTTGAGCAGTTAAAGTAGTATCTACTTTCACAAAGTGCGGTTGAAAATCAGCTTGTTTTTCACTGGAAATAAAATCTCGCAGCATATTTTCATTAATGCCTTTTGTCGGCGATTTCTTAAATAACTCTGCTCGTTTACACCAAACAGAATAGACCACTTTATCCTCTGCCCCATTAGAGTCGAAAAAGACTTGTTTCACTTTTTTTCAACACCATTTAAAAGGCAAGTTTTTGGCAAATGTGCTTTTTGTTGCTGCTGACTGATTTTTCTGTAACGCAAGGCTTTGTTCTACATAATATTTTTCGCTGGCTCATTTGAGATCGAAAAAAATGCAAAAGATCTGTTCATCAAATAATAAGATCAAGGCTAATAAGCCCGAAAGTAAAAATCAGTGCCGTCAGTGTCACAATCCCTTTTTTTCATGATCATTCTTCTTGATTTAATAAAAGCACCACAAGCGAAGTTTCATATTGAATATGCTTATGTGCTGCAAGATGCCCTGCGAGTTTAATTTCAATTCCTTTTCCCTGCCTTTAACCAATCAAAACGTAATTGAGAAATCTCAAACTCTTTTTTTCATCCAATAAATCAGTCCATCCACCACCTGCGTTACAAGTAGATTGCGCTAAAGCACGCTGACACTCTGCCGAGCGACAATCTGCATTTACTGCATTTTTGTAGGTTTGTTTGGTTTCGATCATTTTTCCCGTTAAGTTTGTAACCAAATAGCTCTTTTTTTCGATATTTTTTTCGCCACATTTTTAACGCCATTTACGCAGGTATTTTTTTGTGTATTTTTTTCACCAATACAACCATTGCTATTCAAATCATAAAAACAAAACACAACTATTTGACGGGGTATTATCAGCTTGAGCAATGGTTATTGCAGTGCCCTTTTTCATCCAATTCAAATAAAGCCAGATTATCCTCGATGAGTTTTTTTGGTTTGCGCCCCGAAAGCCTACGCGACGCAAATCTTTCCCGATGAGTTGAATTGTGCGTTGTAATTCTGCTTGTAGTTTGAGTTGTAACATTAAACGCTGATTTTGCTGTTGAGTTTGGGCATAAAATTGTGCAACCAATAACAATAATAAAGCGGATAAGCCAAGTGAAATCAACAAACTCACCAATGTTTCACCTTTTAATGGTTTCATCTTGTACATGCACTCGCCGCTTGATCAGACTTTAATTTAATACTGCCGACATTGAAAAAAGAGAACAATGTACGATGCTCTTCCGCCTGTAACATAAAACAATTTGTTTCCATGGTATTTCTTGCTCCCATTAAATTTCACCGCCACTTCAGACGGATATAATTTAGGGCCTATCAGCATCGTTTTTCCTTCAAAATAAGGATAGTAAAAATGCGCATAAAGGTTTTTAGGACAATTCTGGGGATGAAAACAATCACAAAAATGATCGCTTTTTACTTGAGCAGTAATACACCAACGTTGATTCGCTCTATCTTGATTGGCCAAAATAAACCAAATCGCTGATGAATTTTCTGCCCTCGCTTGGATATTACGTAAGAAAAAATAAAGCCGTTGTTGCTCTTTTTCGAGAAAAATATTGGGGATCGTTTTTTTCTGCCATTTGGGCAATGTAAACGTCAACGTTAAGCTTAAAATAAATAATACAATCAAGGTTTCTAATAAAGTTATCCCTTTATACATAAAATGCCTTCTTTTTTTGACCGCACTTTTAAAAGTCCTTTAGAAGAAAGCCAAATTTGCTACTTTATTTTTTTGAGATACTGATCGTAAATTTCCTTTAAAAAACGGGAAAAACCGTGAATTAAACATTTTCAACTGGCTATTTACTAAAACTCCCTTATAATAGGCGACCTATTTATCTGTTCTTTAAAATCTGGTGGAAATATGAATCCAATGTTAAATATCGCTATTCGTGCGGCACGAAAAGCGGGCAACGTGATTGCTAAAAACTATGAGCGCCGTGATGACATCCAAACAAGTAAAAAAGGTATTAATGATTATGTGACTAGCGTCGATAAAGCCGCTGAAGCAGAGATCATTGAAATCATTCAAAAAAATCTTATCCTGATCACACAATTATCAGTGAAGAACGTGGTGCATTAGAAGGCAAAGACAGTGATATTCAATGGGTAATTGATCCACTAGATGGCACAACCAACTTCGTGAAAGGTTTGCCACATTTCTCTGTTTCTATTGCTATCCGTGTAAAAAACCGTACCGAAGTGGGTGTGGTTTACGATCCTATTCGTAATGAATTATTCACGGCTGTACGTGGTGAAGGCGCAAAATTAAATGAAGTGCGTTTACGTGTAGATAGCCAAAATGAACTTAATGGGGCGATTTTGGCCACCGGTTTCCCATTCAAACAACCAAGCTTGATGCCAACTCAATTTGCGATCATGAATAACTTAATTGATGAAGCTGCAGATTTCCGTCGTACGGGTTCTGCCGCATTAGACCTTTGCTATGTGGCTTCTGGTCGCGTTGACGGTTATTTCGAAATGGGCTTAAAAACCTTGGGATTGCGCAGCGGGTGATTTAATCGTACGTGAAGCGGGCGGTTTAGTATGTGATTTCAATGCGGGTCACGGCTATTTACGCTCAGGCAATATCGTGGCGGCTCCAGCACGTATTTTAAAAGAAATGCTAAATAAAATTCAGCCTTGCTTAACCGAACAAGTGAAGTAAGACTCAATAAAAAGTGCGGTAGATTTCACCGCACTTTTTTTATGACTAATTTCTTTCGAGTGGCTTTCTATTTTCTTCCGTTTCAGGCTCAAGATCCAATTTAGCCATAAGAAGTTGATCGCCATCTTCTTCTGGGTTGCCTGTCACTAATAATTTATCGCCCATAGAAAATGGAATTCGCTCCCGCCATAAAGCACATCGCTTGCATTTCTTCACTCATGCCTTGACGACCAGCAGAAAGACGAACATAACTTTTCGGCATGGTAATACGCGCAACCGCAATGGTACGAACAAACTCTGTCCAATCTAAATCAGCTGCATCAGCCATTGGTGTGCCTTCCACTTTCACTAATTGGTTAATCGGCACTGACTCTGGCTGAGGATCAAGATTTGCCAAAGCTTGCAATGAGACCAGCTCGTTCTTTACGGGTTTCATTCATCCCCACAATACCACCACAGCAAACTTTTCAAACCGGCATGACGCACTTTTTCCTAATGTGCTTAAACGATCATCAAAACGACGCGTGCCAATGACATTGTGATAATTCTCTGGCGCTGTATCTAGATTGTGGTTGTAATAATCCAATCCTGCATCTTTTAACTCTTCCGCCATACCATCTTGCAACAAACCAAAAGTACCGCACGTTTCTAAGCCGATATCTTTTACCGCACGAATAATCGCCGTGACTTTTTCCATATCCTTTGGTTTTGGCCCACGCCATGCCGCGCCCATGCAGAAACGCCCTGCACCACGTGCTTTAGCAATTTTGGCTTTTTCGACAATTTCATCAATATCTAAGATCTGCTGATTTTGTACACCTGTTTGATAACGTGCTGATTGTGGGCAATAACCACAATCCTCTGGACAGCCACCCGTTTTAATCGACATCAACGTCGATAACTGTATCGCACCAGGGTTGAAATGCTCTCGATGCACTTGAGCCGCACGATAGACTAATTCTAAAAAAGGTGTCTCAAATAGCGCTTCGACTTTACAAACTGACCAATACTCTACTGAAGGATGCGGTGTAATGGATGAAAGCTGTACTACATTTGTGGTTGTCATTATATTTTTCCTCGTTTAAGCTACTTAGCTTTTTATTAAGTTGAGCATATTACTCTGCAATATGATAAAAAGAGATCGAGATCACTTTTTCCTTGATGAATTTCAATCACTCGATCAATATGCCGTTCAATTTCTTTGGGTTGATGTGTCACCAGTAACATGGTGAGCTTTTTTTCTTCACATAATTGATCCATTAAATCCTGCATTTCAATGCGTAATTTAGGATCAAGTGCAGAAAATGGCTCATCCAATAATAAAATGGGTTTATCTCGTAGCAAACAGCGCGCCAGTGCCACTCGCTGTTTTTGTCCACCTGAAAGTGCGATCGGTTTTCTCGTTAAAAAATCCTGTAAATTGACCGCACTTGCAGCTTGTTCTACAAGTGCTTTTTTTCTTCTGCATTTAAGGCTAAATTCGGTTTTTAAACCTAAAGCGATATTCTCTTCCACAGAAAGATGAGTAAAGAGATTATTTTCCTGAAATAGCATGGAAACAGGGCGTTCAAAAGGTGCCGTTTTAGTATGATTTTCACCATTTAGCCAAATCTCGCCACTATCAGCATATTCAAAGCCGGCAATTAAATTCAGCAAGGTACTTTTCCCTGCGCCACTTTCACCAATGATGGCGATTTTTTCCTGGGCTTGAATCTGTAAATCAAATACCATCGGCATGGATTGATAATTGAAGACTACATTATTTAATTTAATCATGTTGTTCCTTCTGCCCTTCAATAAACATAAATAAACCCTAAACATAAGCCCAATAAAATCAATGCCGTCACTGCCGCTTCTTGGCTTCGATATTGCCCGATTTGTTGATAAAGCAAATGAGGCAACGAAGTAAAAGTCAGGGCTACCAAATAAAGCTATTGCCGTAAAAATCGCCTAGTGATAAAGTCGTTGCAAGCGCCAAGGCATATTTCAATGGGGCTTTTAGCAGCGGATATTCAATTAAACAAAAACGCTGCCAACCTGTAATATTCAGCGATAAACAAAGTTTTTCATAATATTGCATCGATTGATTCATTGGCGTATTAAGAATTTTGATCACAAATGGCAAGGCAGCCAAGGCGTTGCAAAACCGATACCACTACAAACAAATGCCCTGCTGAAAAAAATCAATATCTTGTAACCAAAGGAATAAGCCGACTGCTAAAACGATCGTCGGAATGGCTAAAAATCATCATGCCCCCGTTAAAATTAAGTGGGCTAATTTGGGGCGATATAACCATTGTAGTTGCCGTGAAAGCAATAATAAGAAAAATCCAAATAATACCGATAAAATCCCGGCTGTCGGTGCCATGGTTAATGAATAAGCAAACGCTTTCCATAATTGTGGATTTTGCCAATAGCCAAATAATTGAGTTGCAGATAAACCTTGAAAAACAATATTGAATAAGGGACTTAAAATAAATAAGCACACCGAGAATAAGACAAAAACATGTCCAAATTTGACCGCACTTGAAACAGGTAAAACCCAGCGATAACGTTGCGATATCTGCGTTTCAGGTGCTTTCGCCCAATATTGTGAAAGCGAAAATAACGCAAAACAAAACGCAAATTGTACAAGCGCAAAAAGTGCGGCTTTGGGTAAATCAAATTCAAAGAAAATAGCTTGGTAAATCGCAACTTCTAGCGTGCTATTTTGTGGCCCGCCACCAAGTGCCAAGACAATCGTAAAACTGGTGAAGCACAGCATAAAAAAATCAATACAAAGGCTGACACGATTTGGCTTTTTCAAATAAGGCCATTCAATTAAACGGAAAAATGTGAAACCTTTGATATTCAATTGTGCCGCGAGTTGATGCTGTTCGGTCGGTACACTTTGCAAAGCCTGTAAACTCATTCGGGCAGCTAAGGGAATATTAAAAAATAAATGGGCAATGAGAATACCGCTTAAACCATAAATGGAGGGTTTCCATGAAATACCTAAGGTTTGCAGCAGTTGTGTTAGCCAACCGGCAGTGCCATAAATACCAATTAGACCGAAAATAGCCAGTAATGCCGGCAAAACAAATGTGAGAGAAAAAATGCGTAAAACGAGCGATTTGCCTTTGAAATCTAAATAGAAAAAAGCACGCGCAAATAAAGTTCCAATTACGCTAGAAAGCAAGGCTGACAAGAATGCTCTGCCCGACACTAAAAGGCGATAACTTGATGCAAATAATCGTCTTTTAAGAAATCAGATAAGGCATAATCACTTCCTACTGAAAAAACCGCAGAAATGGAAAATCCATAAAGTAAAACGATGAAAAAAATGACCGCACTTCCGCCCAAATAATGGCGAGGACGAAAATGCGGATGTTGCAATAAGCTCATTAATACTACTTAGATAAGGCTTTTTGCCATTGATTGATCCAGCCTTTCAGCTGCTCACTTGTTACCGTTGTGGTATCTAAAATACGCATTGATTTTGCGCGAGAGTTAAGCGCATCAATATGACTTTCGATATTGGTCTCTACCACGGGTAACATCACATTATTTTTAGCAATATCCGCTTGAGCTTGCGGTGAAAGTAAGAATCCTAAAAATTCATCAGCACAGGCATTATTGCGGTTAGCGACTTTTGCCGCGACTTCAACTTGTAATACGCTCCCCTCTGCAAATTCCGTTGCCACATAATTGTCTTTTTGTTCAGAAAGAATATGGTAAATCGGTGAAGTATTTACGCTTAAAACCAGATCACCTTCGCCTTTTAAGAAGGCCCCATAAGACTCAGTCCAACCTTTGGTGACCGTGACCGTATGTTTAGAAAGGGTCTTCCAGGCATTTGCGACATCTGCTTCTGGATAAACTACATTCATCCAAAGTAATAAACCACGTCCAATACTGCTTGTACGCGGATCTTGATATAACACTTTAAGATCTTGACGCTCAACTAATTCTTTTAAGCTCTTTGGTGGATTAGTCAGTTTATTTTTATCATAAATAAACGCGTATTGTGCATAATCGAATGGTAAGAACGTGTGATTTTCCCATTTAATTGGTAAACGTAACTGGCTTAAATCCACTTTATTTGGCTCAAAAATATTGAGTTTTTGTGCATCCTCAATTTGATAACTATCTAAACCGAGCACTACATCCGCCTTAATTTTTTTACCTTCTAGACGAACACGGTTAAACAAGGTGCCATTATTATCAAAAGCCACATAATTCAGCTTACATTGCGGGAATTGTTGTTCAAAAGCTGCTTTAACTTTTGGTCCAGCGCTCCAATCAGCACTAAATGAATCATAAGTATAAACATCTAATGTTTGAGGAGCTGCTTGTGCGAAAGCGGAAGCGGTAAAAAGTGCGGTTAAAATGGGAAGCGTTTTGTTCATTATGCGTTCTCCTTATTTTTGCATAACGAAACAGCATAATGAGATGATTAGTTTCCTACGCCAGCATTATCTGTTTCAGGTTCACGGGTATTTCTCAGCCATTAATATAGGCACCCCGACTAACGCGATGTAGTCTATCTTAAGGAAATTTAATCAACAAGTTATTTAATTTAAAAATGTTAATCCGATCACACTTTTATATCTGGTTTATCATTTTTTGAGCAAAAGAAAACCTGCTAAAAAGCAGGTTTATCTTGATAATCGGTTATCAATTAAAGCTTGATGTTTAGCCGCTACTTCACTTAATAAAGTTTGAAGTTCACCCGCTTGATACATTTCTAAAATAATATCACAACCACCAATTAGCTCACCTTCTACCCATAATTGTGGGAAAGTTGGCCGGTTTGCATAAGCCGGTAATTCAGCACGAATATCTGGATGTTGAAGAATATCAACATAGCCGAAAGGCACTTTGCAATTCATTAATGCTTCAGATGCACGCGCAGAGAAACCACAAGAAGGTAATTTTGGTGAACCTTTCATGTAAATTAAAATTGGGATTTTTCAACGATTTGTTTTTTTGATTTTTGTCTAACGTTTCCATAATGTTCCTTGTTCAAATAAGTCTGAATAGGGCGCTATTCTAGCATAAGATAGAACCTGAGTGAAAGACTTGGTCTTACCAACTTCCACCTGCTCCACCGCCGCCGAAGCTACCACCGCCAAAGCCACCACCGGAAGAACCGCCTCCGCCGAATCCTCCACCAAATCCGCCTCCGAAACCGGAGCCACCACCACGGCGACGAGAAATCGTACTGACGAATGATTTTTATTCAGTTGGTCGCGTTGATTCAGGGCTAATATAGACTTCATCTTTGTGATATTGGAATTCACCAAATAATACAATAGCAATAAACGCCAATACCATTAAGAATGGAATGTACTTATCGAACGCATCTTCTTCAACTTGTGCTGCATCAAACTCGCCTTTACTTGCCGCAATAATTTGGTTTAAGCCGTCATTAATACCTTGCGCATATTGGCCTTGTTTAAATTGTGGCAAAATTGCCGAACGGATGACTTGCGATAAAAAAGCATCGGGCAAAACACCTTCTAAACCTTGCCCTGTTGCAATAAAGACTTTGCGATCATCCTTCGCAATCAGCATCAAGACACCATTATTCAGATTTTTACGTCCAATGCCCCATTTATCACCTAAAGCAAAGGTATAATCAGCAATTTCATATTCACCGGTTGTCGGAACTAAAACGACAGCGATTTGTGAACTCGTTTCTTTACTATAAGCAATCAGTTTATTTTCTAAAATTTGCTTATGTTCTGATGAAAGTGTGTTGGTGTAATCGTTTATGTAATGGAAAGGATTTGGTGCAGGCGGAAATTCTGCCGCAACAACCATTTGAGCAAAAAAAACAAGGCTAAAAACAACCGCACTTTTCATAAAAGATAAAAGCTTAGCCATTAATAATTACCTCATTAGATAATTCATTCACATCATCAGGCTGAATAGGGAAATGGCGAGATAAAATATCACTGATACGATCAATCGCATCGACAATACCTTGTGTATAAGCTTTTTGTTTAAACTGCTCAATCATTAAATCACATTGTAACTGCCAATAAGCCACATCAACAAATTGATGAATGCCTTTATCACCTACGATTGCACAGAGATGATTTTTATATCCCACATAAATCAACACAGCATTTTGCGCCGCTGTTTTATGCATTTCCAGTTCATCAAACACTTCTAAAGCACGTTCCATTGGTGACAATTGTGCTGAAGCTTTTGGTACTTTGCGTTCAATATAAACACGTAACTCAGCCGAACTTAAGCTTTCGAGGCGACTAATCGCCGCCTCGATTTGCTTTTTATCTACCGGAATTCTGGAAAAGAATGGCATAGATAAACCTTAGTTAAAGTTTACAGTCGGTGCGTTTTCAGCGCCTGCAGCTGATTTAAAGTAAGGTTTAGCTTTAAAACCAAAAATCATTGCCGCTAATTTAGTTGGGAATTGACGTACTTTTTCATTATAAATACGCGCTGCTTCATTAAATTTATTACGAGCGACATTGATACGGTTTTCTGTACCTTCAAGTTGCGCTTGTAAGTTCATAAAAGCCTTCATTTCGCTTTTAATTGTGGATATTGTTCTACTGTAACAAGTAAAGCGAGATAATGCTGAACCCTACTTGATTTTTGGTTTTTGTTGGAATTCGTTTAATTGTTCTTCCGTTAAATTGGACGGATCAATTTTAGTTTGTGTCGCTTTTGCGCGAGCTTCAATCACATTAGTTAATGTCTGTTGTTCAAAAATTAGCTTGACCTTTTACAGTATTTACTAAGTTTGGAATTAAATCAGCACGACGTTGGTAAGATGATTCAACATTTGCCCAAACAGAATCAATTTCAGTTTCTGCTTTTTACTAAGCCATTGTAGCTAGACATTAAGCCAAAACCTCAGCAACAGCAATAATAATCAAGATAATCCACTTTTTCATTCAAAAATTCCTTCAATTTGTAAGTTTAATTTATATAAGAAAAGACCTAAACCGAAGTTTAGGGTCTTCTAATGTTAATCCGTTAATGGATAACTAAAATTATTTAGTACCGTTAACTGCGATTTCAACACGACGGTCTGGTGCTAAACAAGCGATAAGTGCTTTACGACCTTTAACCGCGTCACAAGTAGAACCTGTAACTGGGTTAGCTTTTACCGTGACCAACTGCAGAAATGTTTTGAGCTGGAACACCTTTAGCTACTAAGTAGTTAGCTACAGAGTCTGCACGACGTTGTGATAATTTTCACGTTTGGTGCATCTTTACCGATACGGTCTGTATAACCCAGCAACTGCTACGTTAGCGTTGTTGATTTGAGCGATTTCGCCATAGATACCGTCTAAAAGTTGCTTTTAGCTTGTGGTTTTAAGTTAGCTTTACCGAAAGCGAAAGTTACATCAGAACTTAAGTTGAAAGTTTTGCTTACAACTTCAGGTGCAACAACTGGAGCAGCACCTTGACCGAAACGGTAAGATAAACCAGCGTTGATAGAACCGATCCATGGGTTGTAATCATTGAGAACTATTGATCGCTATCTTGAGTACGTATATTTACCTACGCGTGTTAACCATTGATATTCTAAACGTAATGCTAACTCTGGTAATGATGGTAATGCATACTCAACACCAGCTGCGAACATTGGAGAAACTCGTAAGCTGTGATCGACCTTTAGCGTGGTTCACGTGCACCAGTTGTTGCATCGTAATCTTTTGTAGTCTGAACGTACTAAAGCTGCACCAGCACGACCGTAAACATCTAAGCCTTTCTAAAGCAGAAGTTAAACCACCAAGACCATAGCTACCTTTTAAAGCTTAAGTGTGCACCGTGGTTAGTGTTTTAGTGCAGCTTTTACCAGCATCTTTGGAATTTAGCACGACCGAAGTCATCGTAACCCTAATTCTACCGCTAAACCTAAGTTGTCACGGTTTAAGATTTGATAACCACCAAATACACCATATGTAACAGAGTTACGGTGTAACCTTCACCAAAATCTAAGCTACGTGGGTTAGCAGCGTGTTAGCTTTGATACCATCGTGGAAAGATGCTTTGACCAGCTTTAACACCTGCATAGAAAGTGTTTTCTTGTGGAGCTGCTTGAGCTACTGAAGCTGCTGCTAAACCAGCAACGACTAATGCGATTGCAGTTTTTCATTTTTGATGTCCCTCTATTTAGTCATCGTTATTAATAAGAAAAGTTTCCTTGTTTATTGTGAACTTTATAAAAAGAAACACTCTAAACGTTGCTTAACTAGGGTTTTGAATTTGCCCTAACTTATCCTTTTTGACAAATTCAATTCCTTTGCCATAGCCAAAAGGAACGTTCAAAAGTATGGTTATTATCCTATAAAAACACCAAAGATCAAACTTTTTGCCCTTTTTTTGGTTATTTTATAGACAAACAACCCCTAAAATGAACATTTATTCACAAAAAAATCAGGGTTACTTTTAACCCGATTTTCCATTCTAACAAAAAAATATCTTTTGTTGAAATCGACTTTTTGAGCTTCATATATCATCAAATTCACTTTCTTCTCTTTATATATAGGTGAGTGATTTTATGTTGCCCTCGTCTTTCTAATGTGCCACAACTTAATAACGTGGTGAGTGATTATCTTAACGAACTCCAAAAAAACAGTATTTTGAAGGTGATATTGCCTCAAATTATGCTGACCGCTTAAGTCTTGCGACAGATAACAGCGTCTATCAGCAACTTCCACAGTCTATTTTATTCCCCTAAATCTGTTGCCGATGTAGTACGCATCACCAAATTAGCGAATAAAGAAAAATACCTTCATCTGACCTTTACACCTCGCGGTGGTGGCACGGGTACCAATGGACAATCTATAAATAACAACATTATTGTCGACCTCTCTCGCCACATGATAGGCATTTTAGAGCTTAATATAGAAGAACGTTGGGTTCGTGTGCAGGCGGGCGTAGTAAAGACCAACTCAACCAATTTCTAAAAACCTCACGGATTATTCTTTTGCACCGGAGCTCTCCACCAGCAATCATGCGACCTTAGGCGGCATGATTAATACTGATGCATCCGGTCAAGGTTCATTACAATACGGTAAAAACCTCTGATCACGTTTTAGCATTACGTTCTGTTTTAATGAATGGTGAAATATTAGATACAAGTGCGGTCAAAATCTGACGATGTTTTAGAAAACTACCCGCTTGCAGAAAATAGTAAAACGCTACATCAAACGATTTTTCCAACGTTGTAAAGAGAAGCGCACCCTCAATCATTCAAGATTTACCACAACTCAATCGCTTTCTCACCGGTTACGATCTTAAGAATGTCTTTTAATAAAGATGAAAGTGAATTTAATCTCACCCGAATTTTAACAGGGTCAGAAGGTTCACTTGCGTTTATCTGCGAAGCTAAACTCAATTTATTGCCGATTCCTAAATATCGCACCTTAATTAATGTGAAGTACAGTTCATTTGATGCAGCCCTTCGCAATGCACCTTTTATGGTAAAAGCCAATGCTCTTTCCGTCGAAACGGTAGATTCCAAAGTATTGAACCTTGCTAAGCAAGATATTATTTGGCATTCGGTAAAAAGAACTTTTTAACAGAAGAAGAACAAAATCCCATTCTCGGTTTAAACATTGTGGAATATGCGGGCAACAATCAAGCCAAAATCGACAGCCAAGTGAGCGCACTTTGTCAGCAATTAGATGAAAAAATTGCACAAGGCCAAGATCACATTATCGGCTATCAACTTTGTTCTGACTTGCCTTCTATTGAACGTATTTACGCCATGCGTAAAAAAGCGGTGGGGCTATTGGGGAATGCGAAAGGCGCTGCCAAACCGATTCCTTTTGTGGAAGATACCTGTGTGCCGCCAGAACATCTTGCGGATTACATTGCAGAATTTAGAGCCTTATTAGATAGCCATAATCTGCAATATGGGATGTTTGGTCATGTGGATGCTGGTGTATTGCACGTTCGCCCCGCTTTAGACCTATGCGATAAAGAACAAGTTAAACTCTTTAAACAAATTTCAGATGAAGTGGCTGAACTCACGGTGAAATACGGCGGTTTGTTATGGGGGGAACACGGCAAAGGCGTACGCTCTCATTATGGAGAGAAATTCTTTACTCCCGAACTTTGGCAAGAGTTACGTTATGTGAAGTTCTTATTTGATCCAAACAATCGTCTCAATCCAGGTAAAATCTGTACGCCACTTAATAGCGATGCGGAACTCTATTCGATTCTCTCGCCGATGCGTGCAGATAATGATCGACAAATCCCGATTCAAATGCGAGATGAATTCAAAGGCGCGATGAATTGTAACGGTAACGGGCTTTTGCTTTTAACTTTGATGAGCACAGCATTATGTGCCCTTCCATGAAAGTGAGTAAAAATCGCGTGTTCTCTCCAAAAGGACGAGCTGCGATGGTTCGTGAGTGGTTGCGATTAATGGCGAATGAAAACGTATCACCTGAGCAATTAGATTTTCATAAAACACAAGTGAAACTAACCGCACTAGTGGAACGTTTCCGCAATAGCGTACAGAAATGGCGAGGTGAGTATGACTTCTCTCATGAAGTGAAAGCGGCAATGGATACTTGTTTGGCGTGTAAAGCCTGTGCAAGCCAATGCCCAATTAAAATTGATGTGCCAAGTTTCCGTGCGAAATTCTTCCATTTCTACCACAGTCGTTATTTGCGTCCAGCCAAAGATCATATTGTAGCGAATTTAGAAGTTGCAGCACCCTATATGGCGAAACAACCGGCATTATTCAATTATTTCACCAAACTGAAAAGTTACTCAAAGCTTGGTTGAAAAACGCTTGGCATGACAGATTTGCCTCTCCTTTCAGAGCCAAACCTTCAACAGCAATTAGTGGAAATTGGCTACCAAGGCAAAAAAATTAGAAGAATTAGAAGATCTCAGTGCTACAGAAAAAGCCAATATGCTCTTTTATCGTGCAAGATCCCTATACCTCTTATTACGATGCCAAAGTAGTTCGGGATTTCGTGGCTCTTGCACAAAAATTAGGGTTTTCGAGCCAATCCTTCTGCCCTTTTTAAACCGAACGGCAAAGCCATGCATATTAAAGGTTTTTTAACTCGCTTTAGTAAAACAGCGAAAACACAAGCGGAGTTTTTAAATCGCGTCGCTAAATTAAATGTGCCTTTGGTCGGTGTAGATCCAGCGATTGTGCTTTCTTATCGAGATGAATATAAAGAGGCCTTAGGGGATTCTCGCGGTGATTTCCATGTACTCACAGCACATGAATGGCTGACCAATCAATTAGAAAGTAACGCATTACAAAGTGCGGTGAAAAATATCGCGAAATCTGACCGCACTTTTGAGTGGCATTTATTCCCTCATTGTACTGAATCCACCTTTATGCCAAACAGCCCAAAAGAATGGCAGAATATTTTTGCGCAATTTGGACAAACCTTGAACGTTGAGAAAATCGGCTGTTGTGGCATGGCGGGCGTATTTGGCCATGAAGTTCAAAATCAAACCATGTCAAAAAGACATTTATGACGTATCATGGGGCAAAAATTACAAGGTAAAGATCCGAATCATTGTCTCGCAACCGGCTATTCCTGCCGTAGCCAAGTGAAGCGATATGAAAAAGCTATCTTGAAACACCCTGTTCAAGCATTGCTTGAAGTGTTAAATAACTAAAGTAGATTTTTCGACTTATAACAATATTGTAGAAAATAAAAAGCGGCCAGATTTTTAAATCTGACCGCTTTTTTATTTAAAGACTACAACGCTTCAATCGCTTTATACTGCTCTTGGATTTTTTTCTAATCCAGATTGGTATTCCGCTTGTTTTTTCGCGTTCTTTTCGCAATCACCGCTTCTGGTGCTTTAGCCACGAAAAGCTTCGTTGCTAAGTTTGTTCTCGATGCGTTTAACTTCATTTTGATATTTTTCAATCTCTTTTAGTTAAACGCGCAAGCTCTGCTTCTATTGATAAAGCCAGCCATTGGCACGAGTAATTCAGCATTGCCAACAAGTTTAGCTACCGCAAGCGGTGCGATTTCGTTTTGCTGACAATACTTGAACATTGTCTAATTTCGCCATGGCTTTTTAAAAAGAGCGGTCTGTTTTTCGAGAATTTTTTGCATTTTCTGCACTTAAGTACGGAATAACAGATCTAATCCTTTGCTTGGTGCGATGTTGCTTTCTGCACGAATATTACGTACCGCAACAATCACTTCTTTTAACCACTCAATTTCAGCTTCTGCTTCTGGATCAAAACCGTTCTCTTCCACTTTCGGGAATGGTTGTAACATAATGCTGTCTGCCGTAATACCCTACAAAACCTTTCACTTTTTGCCAAATTTCTTCGGTAATAAATGGAATAAGCGGGTGTGCTAAACGCAACAATTTTTCTAATACATGAACCAAGGTTTGGCTTGCTGCACGAATTTGCGCTGCATTGCCACTTGCAAATACTGGTTTAGTTAATTCTAAATACCAGTCACAGAATTGGTTCCAAGTAAACTCATAAATCCGCATTGGCACAAAGGTCGAAACGATATTGGCTTAATGAATTACGGAACGTTTCTACGGTACGATTGAATTTCGATTGAATCCAACGATCCGCTAATGAGAACTCAATCTCACCTTCGCTTAAATCCAATTTTTCATTCGTTAAGACGAAACGGCTTGCATTCCACAATTTGTTACAGAAGTTACGATAACCTTCCAAACGTTTCATATCCCAGTTGATATCACGGCCGTTTGAAGCCAATGCGGCTAATGTGAAACGCAATGCGTCTGTACCGTGAGCTGCAATACCTTCAGCAAATTCCTTTGCGCGTTGCTTTTAGCAATTTTCTCTGCTAATTGAGGCTGCATCATGTTTCCAGTGCGTTTTTCAAGTAAATCTTCAAGACTGATACCGTCAATCATATCGATTGGATCAAGCACGTTACCTTTCGATTTCGACATTTTTTGTCCGTTCTCATCACGGATCAAGCCTGTTACGTACACGGTTTTTGAATGGTACTTGTGGTTTGCCGTTTTCATCTTTCACAAAGTGCATCGTAAACATAATCATACGCGCAACCCAGAAGAAGATAATGTCGAAGCCGGTAATTAACACATCTGTCGGGTGGAACATTTTGAGTTCTTTAGTTTGCTCTGGCCAACCTAAAGTTGAGAATGTCCATAAACCTGATGAGAACCACGTGTCTAACACATCTTCATCTTGTTTGAGTTCAATCGCAGAATCTAAGTTATATTTTGACCGCACTTCTGCTTCGTTACGCGCAACATAAACGTTTCCTTCCGCGTCATACCACGCTGGAATACGGTGTCCCCACCAAAGTTGGCGAGAGATACACCAATCTTGAATATCACGCATCCAAGAGAAGTAAAGGTTTTCATATTGTTTCGGCACGAATTGATTTCACCGTCTTCCACCGCTTTAATCGCTACATCAGCAAGCGGTTTCACGCTCACATACCATTGGTCGGTTAACATCGGCTCAATCGGCACACCACCACGGTCGCCATAAGGCACTTTGAGATCGTGTGGTTTAATTTCGTCTAATAAACCTAGCGCTTCAAAAATCTACCACGATTTTTCTTTACGAGCAGCGAAACGCTCTAAACCACGGTAATCAGCAGGAATTATTGCTTCATAGCCTGCAAGTGGTTTGCCGTCTGTGCCGATAATTTCCGCTTCATCACGAATATCTGCGTTTAAAGTTAATACATTGACCATCGGCAAGCTGTGACGTTTACCCACTTCGTAGTCGTTGAAGTCATGCGCAGGGTAATTTTTACCACACCAGTACCGAATTCGATCGATCACATATTCATCGGCAATAATCGGAATTTCACGGTTTAGCTAAAGGCAGAACGACAGTTTTTACCAATTAAAGATTGATAACGCTCATCTTCTGGATGCACCGCCACCGCCGTATCACCCAACATGGTTTCTGGACGCGTAGTTGCCACCACTAAAGTAATCTTTACCATCTGCCGTTTTTGCACCGTTTGCTAACGGATAGCGGAAATGCCAAAGGGAACCTTTTGCTCTCTTTGTTTTCCACTTCTAAATCAGAAATCGCAGTGTGAAGTTTTTGGATCCCAGTTTACTAAGCGTTTACCACGGTAAATCAAACCTTCTTCATGCAAGCGAACAAACACTTCTTTTACCGCGTTAGATAAACCATCGTCCATGGTGAAACGCTCGCGTTCCCAGTCGATTGAGTTACCTAAACGGCGCATTTGTTGGCTGATTGTACCGCCTGAATACGCTTTCAATCCCAAATTTTTGTTGATGAACGCTTCACGACCGTAATCATGGCGAGTTTTGCCTTCTTCTGCGGCAATTTTACGCTCTACCACCATTTTGAGTGGCGATGCCCGCGTGGTCTGTCCCGCTTGCCATAAGGTATTATGCCCTTCCATACGGTTAAAACGGATTAAGGTATCCATTAAGGTTTGTTGGAAAGCGTGCCCCATGTGCAGGGAACCCTGTTACGTTCGGTGGCGGAATCGCAATGCAATAGCTCGGCGCGTTTTCATTTTCAGACGGTTTAAAATAACCGCTCTCTTCCCAATGTTGATAAAGGGCTTGCTCTACCGCAGACGGATTAAAACGGTCTGCCATTTCGAATTTTTGTGTCATTTATTTTTCTCTTACTATTTTAAATTATCCTTTAGAAATTAGATCCTACATCATATACATTAACTAACTCTTTATTTATAATCTGTTGCTCTAAATTCATTAATTTTTTTCAAGAGATAAGTTATTCTCTTCTTTATTATAATTTGTTATGAATAACATTTTTCTATCTTCTTCCCTAAATATTCCAAAAACAGTCTTCATAACATCTTGAGCACATTCATCTGTCTCATCCCAAAAAAATAACATCACATTCTTGGTTCCATCTTGTAGTTGTATTTGAAAATGCTCCAGCGCTTTAGGTTACTACTACCTATAATTGCTAATTTAGGATTGTCATTGGAATCCTTTGCACTAAATATCTTGGCATGTGATTTTTATTTTTTTAAATTTAAAAAAACTAAAACCTCATACAAGAAGAACAGCCCTGTGTAAACAAATATTGACAAGTTAAATCATATTGTCGAGACCAATTACCCGAGTCATATAGTCCATAAATATTAATATTCTTCTTGATAACGCGCTTCTACATCTAGTATGTATTCCATTAATATGAATATACCATCCTGTTGTAGAGTACCGTCTCAGCCCATCTAACCCATCTAGGGCATCTAGGGCATCTATTACATATAAGGCATTGATAGCATCCCGCATATAATGCATCTAATAATTCATGACTTGTTGTAAATTTTTCCTATACTCCTACCTTTACTATCATATGGGTGTTGAAAAAAATGCACTACAAACAATATATTTAGAAAAATCTGAAGATAAAGATTTTTAAAATAATGTCCCTAAATACATTAGGGATATTTTTATTTCTAAAAATATTGCAACTTTTTTTCATATATTCACACCTTAACGAACTTATGTATTAGAATTATCGCATTATCTTATAATGCTGCACCTTTTCTTTTTTCAAACTAAATCACCCAAAACCCTACTTTCATCGGGATAAATAATTTTAATCATCTATTTTTAATTTCTCCTGCCCCATATTCTCCTGCTTTGCATGCTGTTCCGTTAGTTCATCAAGAGTAATCGGTGATATACTTAACACTTCAATACTGCAAAAGTATTCATTATCTTCAAACCGTTTCGCACGTAAAATATCCCCGCTTTAAAATGGCTTTCAGATTTATCTCGAATGGTGATCATTTTACGCCCAGTGAGAATATCGGCTTCAAAACGTTGATAAAAGGTAATATCGTTCATAAAGTGCGGTCCTCAAAAATTTAATTTTACTTCTCTTTTATCCAAGGATGTTTATTATTTGGGTCACCGTATTGCTCACACGATTTTTCTTACTTCATCATCTGATAGATAGTAACGAGGAATATTGATCGGTAACAATGCTGTATCTGCCACAACAGATAAAGGCTAATCGATAAAATATAATGGTCTGGTCATATGCTTAAAGCCAACACCATCATAAAAATTACCAGCTACCATATTGTAATCGTATCGAGTGCCAATATAAGGACAAGGATCTTTTCAATGTCGTTAAGGTGCCACATCCATAGAGAAACATACTTAATAATATAAAACGATTTTTTTCATTTTCTAGCCTATGCTCTTCATCAGATTCCGTATAGTAACGAATAATATCGTGATATTTATCTTCTTTAATTTGGCTTAAATCAAAAGGCTTGTCATCATTCTCTTGTTTTACTTTATTTTTAAAACGTGAATTCAGCATTACACCCAAAATGATAAAAAAACAATAAATGCAATAATGGTATAACCTATTCCAACACCAAGACAGCCTAGACCGCCAGGCCCCATGCCAGCATCCATACAAGCAAAACTCATTAAAAAGGAAAAGAAATAAATGCTAATATGGCTGACAATACAATAATCATAAAAACACTCTCGGATATCTTGGTTACTTAATTAGGCCAAACTCAATCACCCAAAACTCACTTTCACTTGGGATAAATTGCTTTTAATCACTTCTCGCAATTCCGACCAACGTCATATTTTTCCTGCTTCGCATGTTGTTCCGTCAGTTCATCAAGAGTAATTGGCGATACACTTAGCACTTCAATCGTGCAGAAATATTGATCATCCTCAAATCGACCAACACGCAGAATATCACCAGCTTTAAAATGGCTTTTCAGATTTATCTCGAATGGTAATCGTTTTACGCCCGGCGAGAATATTGGCTTCGAAAGCGTTGATAAAAGGTAATATCGTTCATAAAGTGCGGTCACAAAAAAATCTATTTTTTAATTTTTGAGGGCGAATTGATCACGCCCTCATATTGGTCAGAATAGGATTATTCCTCAATCCCTCTTAATTCATCTTTAATGCGTTGAATTTCTAAGAATAAACGACGTTCTTCTTGACGGCAGAAACTATCACCGCTTACGTTTTTTTCGCATCGGCAGAACAACGAACTTGTTCGTATTGTTTTTCTAACACATTTAATACGGCTCTTTTGCTGTTTTACGTTCTGCACTTTCTTTTGCTGCTTTTTCAGTCACTACCACACGTGGTTTTTCTGAGGAGTTGTTGCTTGTTGAGCGACAACGGTCTCTTTTTCTCAGATACTTTTTTTCTGCCACATCATCCGCTTTCGTCTCTTTCGTCTTTTTTTAACTTCGGCTTTCACTGCGTCAGATTTTTTACATCTGCTTTTGTTAGCATCAGCTTTAACTTCTGTGCTTTCTGTTTTCTCAGCGACTTTTTCGGCTGATTTAGTTTCAGCCACTAATTCTTTTGATTTTTTTCAACCGCACTTTCTGCTTTTTCTGTTGGTGCAGGTATTCTTACTGCTTTCTCAACTTGGGTTGATATGTTTTTCTTTATTGTCACAAGCAGATAATAAGGTGCTTGCGCCAAGAATCAGGCTTAAAGCCACTTTAGCGTTTAAATTCATGTTAATTTCCTAGGTTTTTAAAGTTAAAAATATTAAGTGTTTTTCAGTAGAAAGCGTCCAACCTTGCGAGCGAAGGACTTTTATAAGCGTTCACGCGCTTGGGCTTTTTGCGTTTCTTCTACCGGTACAAAATCAATTAATTGTGTAAAGCTGTGGCTAAAATCCGGCACTTCCATTTGTAAATTGATCAGCAAAGTCTCGGCGTTGGGCATTGCGTTTGCCTTTCCAACTAATCTCAATTGGCGGTGCATATTGTGTTGCTTCGCCTGAAAGATTATGAGGAACAAACTCATTTGGATCCCGTTGCCATAATGCTTCATCAATTAAAAATGCTTGCTCTTCTGTTTCGCACGCGATTAAAACTCGCTTGCCTAAACGCCACGCTTGAGCGGCAAGATCACAGGCAAGTTGCTCAACTGTTATCTTCTTTTCTGGATTTAAGAGATAAAATTGTGCGTTTTTGCCATGATTGCGACTTCTCCATTTATCGTTTTGTAAACTGGCGGATTTCTATCAAAAAGCAGCAAAAATAAATCATCTACAAGGTGATTAACGTAAATAGAAAAAAACACGGAAATTTTTTTACCGCACTTTTATGATCTACATCACAAAAGTAACTTTTTAACCTTTATGTTACATTCCATTCATAACTCGTAGGTGTTAGAATTTTTCAAGATTTATTTTTATTTTTCGATGATAGGAGTATCACATGGCATTTCGTATTGAAAAAAAGACACTATGGGCGAAGTTCAAGTTCCTGCAGATAAATACTGGGCAGCACAAACCGAACGTTCTCGCAACAACTTCAAAAATTGGTCCGGCAGCTTCATGCCGCACGAAATTATTGAAGCGTTCGGTTATTTGAAAAAGCCGCTGCTTTCGCAAACTGTGATTTAGGGTGTATTACCTGCAGAAAAACGTGATTTGATCGCAACCGCCTGTGATGAAATCCTTGCAGGGAAAATTAGACGACCAATTCCCGTTAGTCATTTGGCAAACCGGTTCAGGTACACAATCAAACATGAACGTGAACGAAGTGGTGGCAAACCGTGCTCACGTTTTTACATGGTGGTAAATTAGGGTGAAAAAAATCTTTCGTTCACCCAAATGATGATGTGAAACAAATCCCAATCTTCAAATGATACTCTTCCCAACTGCAATGCACATTGCGGCATACAAAAAAAGTGGTTGAACACACTATTCCTTGTGTAGAACGTTTACAAAAAAACTTTTCGCTAAAAAGTCAGCAGCATTTAAAGATGTGGTAAAAAAATTGGTCGTACTCACTTAATGGATGCAACCCCATTAACATTAGGCCAAGAGTTCTCTGCATACGCAGCACAATTAGATTTTTGGTTTACGTGCACTAAGAAATACCCTTCCACACTTAAGCCAATTAGCACTTGGTGGTACTGCAGTGGGTACAGGTTTGAACACACCAAAAGGCTATGATGTGAAAGTGGCGGATTACATCGCACAAATTCACTGGCTTACCATTTGTGACTGCAGAAAACAAATTTGAAGCGTTAGCTGCACACGATGCGATTGTTGAAACTCACGGTGCAATTAAACAATTAGCGATGAGCTTATTCAAAATTGCAAACGACATTCGTTTATTAGCATCTGGCCCTCGTTCTGGTATTGGTGAAATCTTAATTCCTGAAAATGAACCAGGTTCTTCAATCATGCCGGGTAAAGTGAACCCAACTCAATGTGAAGCATTAACCATGGTATGTGCACAAGTATTCGGTAACGATACTACTATCGCGTTTGTTGGCTCACAAGGTCACTTCCAATTAAACGTATTTAACCCTGTAATGGTGGCGAATTTCTTACAATCGGCACAATTATTAGGTGATGCTTGCGTATCATTTGATGAACACTGCGCAACTGGTATTCAACCAAACTACCCACGCATTAAACAACAATTGGAAAATTCATTGATGTTAGTAACCGCACTTAATACACACATTGGTTACGAAAAATGCCGCGAAAATTGCGAAAACTGCACACAAAAATGGGTACAACCCTTACGTGAAGAAGCGATTAACTTAGGGCTTAGTTTCAGCCGAAGATTTCGACAAATGGGTTCGTCCAGAAGATATGGTGGGTAGCTTAAAATAAACTCACCCCAATAATTTGATGTCAAAGGCAGGTATTCCTGCCTTTTTATTTGTGTTTTTTTAGAGGGCTTTTTTTGTTATAATCACGGCAATATTTTTTTGACATGAAAAACTATGAAACTGAAAATTTATTATTGCTGCCATTTCAGCCTTATTTTTCCACCGCACTTTTTTTGCCCAATGGCAACCTGTCGGCAATGCTGAATACACATGGGGGCCATTCCATGTTTATACTGTCGGATTATATTCTGAAACGGGTTCCTATGAAAAAAATGAACGTCCGTTAATGTTTTTCGATTAAATATGAAAAACCAGTAGAAGGAAAAAAATTTCGCCATTGCGTTAACCAAAGAAATGGAATCACAAAATTTAAGTAAAGATGACACTACTGCATGGCTCGAAAAAAATGCAGGAAATCTTCCTGATTTTTTTCACCAAACGACATCTTAAATTTTTGTAGTCTTAGCAAGATAAAGGCTATTTTTGTGTTAAACGACACCGTGTTGAGATCACGAATTCGATCAAAAATTTACACAGCGTTTATTGATGTGTGGCTTTTCAGATAAAAGTAGCTTTTATCAAATTACAACCGCAATTATTGGGTAAAGAAAAAAACCGGCTCACGATAGCAAAGAATTTCAACATCAACCGGCAAGCGAGCCTTTTGATGAAGAAAAATACGATGCCGGAACTACCACCAAATTACGATTTTTAAACAAGACACAAAAGGATAAAAAACAAGGGCGAACATGATATGGTTCGCCCTTTTCTTTTATTGTTTCACTTGCTGTTCTAAAAAAACAAGATCATCTGTAATGCAATATCAATACCACTGGTCTTCTCAATCATTTCTAAACCAGGACTAGCATTCACTTCAAGCACTAATAAACCTTCTTTTGAACGAATCAAATCAACACCAGCTACTACAAGCCCTAAGGCTTTAGTTGCACGAATGGCGATGGCTTTTTCGTCTTCATTGAGCTTAACTTTTTCTGCAGTGCCACCACGGTGAAAATTCGCACGAAACTCACCGTCTTGTCCAATACGCTGCATTGTCGCTACGACTTTATCGCCGATCACAAAACAGCGAATATCTGTCCCTTTTGCCTCTTCGACAAAATCTTGTAACAAGACAGGCACATTCGCATCTTTTAACGTTTCTAAAATACTGACCGCACTTTGTGGATTTTCGGCCAAGATCACGCCAATACCCTGTGATCCTTTTAAGGTTTTAATAATCATTGGAGCGGTTGTTTGCTTAATGGCTTGTTTCGGCGCAACTTCACAACCCGATAAGACTGAAGTTGGAACCGCAATACCTTGTTCTAATAACATCTGCAAACTACGCCATTTATCGCGAGCAGCTAAAAATGCCTGTTCTTTATTGAGGCAATAGACACTCTTTCCCTTGGAAATGACGCAATACGGCACAGCCCATTTGGGTACTTGTCGTCCCAAAAGCGTGGTAACACCGCATCATAATCAGGCAATAAATAGGGCTCACTTTCTGCATTTTGTTGATAATACAAAGAAAAGTGCGGTTGATTTTTGTCGAGTTTTTAAAATGCAACGATTAGGATCCAAAATATCCATTTGATGCCCGCAACTTTCCGCTGCTTCTTTTTAAACGCTGGCAGCTATAAAGGCGAGGCTCACGGCAAAAGCATCAATAATTTCATTCAGTTATATCCTTAGGGAAAAGAGGAGTTGATATATTACACCAATCACAATAATCCTGAAAAATGATTTCTGCTTTTTGTGGAAATAGAGTAAAATCATTAGGAATTTTTGTTTAAATAAAAGGAAAATTTTATGTTCGTAGTTATTTTTTTGGTCGTCCAGGCTGCCCTTATTGTGTACGTGCAAAAAAACCTTGCTGAAAAAAATTAAAAAGGTGAAGTAGCGGATTTTCGATTATCGCTATGTAGATATTATCGCTGAAGGCATTTCTAAAAGCAGATTTATCAAAAATCTGTCGGTAAAGAAGTGGAAAACTGTGCCACAAATCTTTATCGATGAAAAACCAATCGGCGGTTGCACTGATTTCGAAGCATTAATGAAAGAACAATTTAACGTTGTTGCTTAATTTTTGCTAAAAACATAAAAAGTGCGGTTAATTTCAACCGCACTTTTTTTATTTCATCTTAGGTAATTTGTAACGAGATCGACCAATCCCACTCTGTTTCATTCAAACGATATTGTTCTTTTAACGCGGGTCCACAAGAGTTAGAACCTCCCCCACTCATTTTGTAATCCACACATAAGATCGTACTGCCACTTTTCTCCAAATCATATTGGTGCTTTTTACTGCCCAATTCTTCTTGAGAATAAGGCGAAACATTCATGCTAAAAGGTGTACGACTTTGCACGGTAAAAGCAATCAGCCGAATTCACCACCTTCACCTCACGACAAGCGTAGTGACTGCCATTTTCTTGTGGTTTTAAATAAGGCACATGATTACTTTCTGGCGTTGTCTTATAACGACCAAAAGCCGTGGCGTGATGTTTATCCAGATAACTTTCTGTTGGGCCATAGCCTACATACTCTACTTGATTAAATCCTTGATTAAGGAAGAAACGCAAACCAAAGCGTGGTAAGAATGGCAAGTGCGGTTGTTTTTCAGCATGAATATTGATGTGAAGTCGCCCATTTTGTTCAATACGATACTCCACATTCAATGTCAGAATTCGCGCTTTTGATACGGCAACCAATCCTAATTTAAAGGTAATTTCAACCGCACTTTCCTGCTCAGTTACACGGTAATCATAGACTCGACTCGTCGCACGATCGTAACCTGCTGCAAGCCAATGTGCTTTCATTAAACTATCATTATCTAAAGGCGCTCGCCAAATATTAAAATCGGCAGCTTGATTCAACCACGGCTCGCCCGCTTTGCGAATTTGTTGAATAGTGCCTTTATATTGATCAAACTGGTATTCAATATCTGCCGCTTTAATTGAAATTAAATTGGCATGTTTTGAAACAGAAATCGGTTGGAGATTTGATTTGAGCTCATTAGCGAATAAATGTGGTTGCTCCGACAAAATAATCTGATCAAATCCTAAACTGTGCCCTCGGGGAATCAAGCCTGTTTCTGTTTTTTGATGATAGGTCAAGGTCAAAATTTGTAACGCACCGTGAGTTGCTGGCAATGTTAAAGGCAAAAAGGGCGGTTGATTTTGGCGCAATGTTTAAATCATCTATTTGGCCCTCTTGTACAACCGAGAAGTCCTCTGTTATTTGATAATGAATCGAAATAGCCTCTGCCGCATCCGTAAAATCCAAATAATTTTTGAGTTCAATATGACCATTTCTCAATGTAGCTCGAAGTGGACGATACACATTTTTGTATTCCAACAAATTACTTTGAATTTGACGGTCTGCCGTCACTAATCCATCAGCACAAAAATTACCGTCATTCGGCGTGTCATTAAAATCCCCGCCATAGCCCATTCTGTTTGAATTTGGCAAATAAGGAGAATGATTGCACCACTCCCACACAAAGCCACCACAAGTACCTGCATGTCGTTCCATCGCTTGGAAATAATCTTCCGTGTCTCCACAAGAATTCCCCATCGCATGCAAATATTCACAGAAAAGATACGGCTTTTGATTTTGGGCATCGGCAAAATAAGCATCCAACTCTTCCGTACTGGTGTACATTTCGCTATGAAAATCTAAATTGGATGTGTCATTTTGATGCGCTGAATGTTGAAAGATCGCATTTTCATAATGCACCAAGCGACTTGGATCACGCTGTTTCACCCAAGCGGCTGCTTGCTCAAAATTCTCACCGTAACCACTTTCATTTCCCAATGACCAAATCACAACAGAAGGACGATTTTTATCTCGCTCAACATTGGCATAAGTGCGGTCTAAAATGGCTTGATTAAATTCGGAGCTTCGAGCCATATAACAATAATTGTCGATTGTTTTTTGACGAATTGCTTCATAATCAATCTCTGTTTTTACCCCTAACAAAATGCTTGTTTCTGGCGACTCTACATAGACCGCATTCGTGCCGTGCGATTCAATATCGCTTTCAGCAATCACATAAAAACCATATTCATCGCACAATTCAGTAAACCAAGGTGCATTAGGATAATGCGCTGTACGAATGGCATTAAAATTATGCTGTTTCATTAAGCGTAAATCTTGCAACGCTTGTTCTCGACTAATGACATAACCCGTTTTCGGATCGCTATCATGGCGATTAACACCTTTAAAGCTTAATGGCTTGCCCATTAAATAACATGACACCCATTCTTTCACTTCGATATGACGTAAGCCGACCTTTTGGCAAATCACTTCTGCTCCATATTGCAAAATCAACGTGTATAAACGAGGGTTCTCCGCATGCCATAATTGTGCATTTTCAATTTCAGCATGAAATGCATGCCCTTTTTGTTCTATTATCAATTTGCCTTGAGGATCCAATAATTGCCAAGAAATGGTTTGTTCACGTTCTGTAAACTGACAGGCTACATGTAATTGAGCCTTGGTAAGCTCTTGATTCAATTGCGTTTGAATGAAGAAATCTTGTAAGTAATTTTTTTCTCGCGCTAACAAATAAACATCTCGAAAAATACCAGACATTCGGAATTTGTCTTGATCCTCCAAATAACTACCATCACACCATTTCAACACGAGAACATGTAAGTGATTTTCCCCTTGTTGTAAAAAGTCAGTAATATCAAATTCGCTAGTGCAATGACTAATTTGGCTATAGCCCGCAAATTGTTGATTCACATAGACAAATAAGCAGCTATCTACCCCTTCAAAATTTAAGAGATACCGTTTTTGGGCATTGATTTCGACATTAAAAACGCGGTGATACAAACCACAAGGATTTTCAATGGGCACATAAGGTGGATCAAAAGGGAAAGGATAATTTACGTTGGTATATTGATGATTATCATAACCATGATTTTGCCAATTGGAAGGAACAGGGATTTTATCTGTAAATGAAAAATGAAGGAAATCTTGAGGCAAGTGAGTATAGCTTTCAAAATAAGCAAAATCCCATTCACCATTTAGTAAGGTAAAGTAAGGGGAAAATTCTCGTGTCTTTTTAACCGCACTTTCTGTTGAAGAAAAAGGAATAAAATAAGCATGATGTGGTGCGGTATTCACGTGCAAGGTTTGCGGATCTTCAAAATAACGAGGTAACGACATAAAAACTCCCAATGCAATTTAGACACATAAAAAATGGCGCCTGAATGACGCCCACTATACCTAAAATCGTCGACTAATCTAGCGATTAGTTTACAAATCGTGATACTTATCACATTAATTTTTATGGCAATTTTGCCAAGAAGGCATAACCGCCTTTTTCACTTATTATCTCAACGTTAGAATCCGCTGTAATGAATGCTGACTCACCTTGTTTCAAGGTAAGTGCGGTTGATTTTTCTTGTATTTTTAGCTCGCCTTGCATCACTAACAAGATGCCTGCACTTTGAAGATTCACTTTAGTGTGCTGTTCGGGCTCGAGACGAATTTGAGCTAAAGCAAAATCGTTTACTGGCGTTTTATAAGTAAATTCTGACTGATTTTGAGGCGCGGCTGAGATAATTTGAGGTATTACTTCACGACAATCCACAATTTTTAATAATTCAACAATATCGACATATTTTGGTGTTAAGCCACCACGAATCACATTATCAGAACAGGCCATTAACTCCACGTTTTGTCCGCGAAGATAAGCGTGAGGAATCCCTGCATCCTGGAAAATACCTTCACCTTCTTTTCAAATGCACGATATTAAAGAGATAAAAACACACCAAGCCAGCATCTAATTTTTCAGGCGAAATTGCCATGGCTTCCATCGTATAAAGCACCCAATAATCAGGGTTATCTAACGCTAACTCGCCATTTTTATAAGGCTGTTGGTTGGCTTCAATAATGGGTAATAACCAATTTGCGAGCGTGGATTGATCCGCCAACATCACATCTGCATAAAATTCAGCAAGGCTTTGTGTGCTTAGTTTTTCAACCAAAGGTTGCAAAGAGGGGCGTGCATTTAATGTGGCAAGGATTTGAGCTTTTGTTTTAAAACCATGTAAAAGCCAGAAATCAGATAAGGCAATCATCATTTCTGGTTTATGATTTCTATCTTTATAAGTCCGCGTGCTGTCTGTTAATGCCACACCTTTTGCATTTTCAACCTCAAAGCCCTTTTCAGCTTGAGCTTTAGTCGGATGCAATTGAATCGATAACGGCTTTTCAACATCTAAAATCTTTAACAAATAAGAGAGTTCATCACCAAATTGCTGACGACTTGCTTGCCCAAGTGCGGTCGGATTTTGCGATAAAAAAATTCAATAAAGGGATTGTTTACCTGTTACATTCTCAATTTCAGAAGGTGCTGATGGATGCGCGCCTAACCACCACTCCGCACAAGGTTGATCTTTCGCTGAATTTAATCCAATCAATGATGCAATATAGTTTTTTTCCGCCCCAAGCATAATGCTGTACTTGGCCAGTTAATCGATAAATCATCTTTTACCTTCTTTAAAAAGAATAAGTATAAAAATCCGCTCATTTAAAGCGGATCTTTTAGTCAGTAAATCTTATTTTTGTTAAACTTAAAACAACAGATTCTCCAGCAATCACTTCACCCAGATTTTTTTCTCGATAGATGAAATTTCATCCATATTAGAGATAACCACTGGTGTTAAAACTGATTTTGCTTTTTGATTCTAATGTTGCTAAATCAAATTCGATTACTGTGTCGCCGCGTTTTACGCTTTGACCTTCGTGTGCGATGCGAGTGAATCCTTCACCTTTTAATTCAACGGTATCAATACCGAAGTGAACGAATAATTCAACACCCTCTTTTGATTCCATTGAAAAAGCGTGGTTGGTTTCAAAAATTTTACCAATTACACCATCAACAGGTGCCACAATTTTTGTTACCTGTTGGGCGAATCGCGATACCATCACCCACGATTTTTTTCAGAGAAAACAACATCTGGTACATCTTCGATATTTACAATCTCACCAGAAAGTGGCGCATAAATTTCTACTTCACTG
>BNJU01004156.1_pt1 | contig 92875 bp, 112 predicted proteins | sample 8539281 | NCBI WGS metagenome assembly BNJU01 (sample SAMD00202456, study PRJDB9452) | human saliva metagenome | isolation source: human saliva | place: Japan
TCTCAATATAATTCGTAAGCTCGTAAAACGCCTTTTCGTAGAACATTTAATGCTGAAACAATTCTGTGTTTAACGCCGTTAACGTTGATGTGACCCTCTATCCAGCCTTACCTTCACACATATTAAGTGCCTGGCTGCACTGCATTTCGTTGCAAAGCCTGTGCCTTTAAAACATTCACCTTGATAAATTAAAACCCCTTATATATGTTCGCATCATTGCATCTAAATCAAGACATGGTGCTTTGGCATTCACGTATTTGAAGAATATTCTCTGTACGTGATTATCCACAAGACACCAATCGCCCTTTCTTGTTCGTCCTGCTTGTTTACAATGTCTATGAAATCCTTGAGCATCATCTGCCGTCATGAGCAGCATAATTATCTCGAAAATCCTTTCTATTTCATGGCTCCCTTGCGCCTTTCCCGGAAAGATAATACTTATATCATAGGTTTACAAATGCTGTCTACCTGAGCAGTTTGGTTTATATGAAGTTGCACCTGTTCATATCGACCCCACATACATCCTTTCAGCGATACCTGCCAAAATTAATAACCTACCCTTTTCATCATCGTTATCGTCTTTAGGTGTTTTACTCTCTCACCATCGCCGTCGTCGCTACATCCAGAGGCGTAATCTGTCTCATCCGCATCGTTTTGCTCTTCTCCGGTTTCATCACCGCACCACTATGAACTTCTTCATTTCTTCCGTTACATTTTTCATCTCCGAACTTGAACTGATAACCCTTTGCTGTTTGATGGTGATAATACGGTGCTGATTATTTGCCTATTCCTCATCGCCCTATCCCAGTTAAACTTTATCTTCGTTTATGTCTTTCTTTTCCTGCCTTTCATTATCCCGCGAAACCGCTCGCTTTTGAGTTTTCAACTTTTCGCTGTCTTCACTGTCACACCGTTTAAAGTCTTTATTATTCCGTGTTCATCCTTCGCCTGTTTTACCATCTATCCATTCGATATTACGTTTCTCTTCTTCGCTGTCGTACTATCAGTAACTATGAATCTCTTTATCATGTTTTACCTGTATTGTGCCTGTGCCGTCAGTTTCCCTTGTTCCCGTCAATCTGAATTTCACCAAGTTTGCTTTTTGTAGGCCGGCAGGCCTGCCACAAGTCCCCATCTTTCTGCTTGCACTTCAGCTTCCCACATTATTTCTTTTTCTGCAGAATTGCTTTTTTTCAGTTTCAGATCAGCTCACACTTCCGTTCATCGACTAGGCTTCACTTTTCAACTTCGCTCAGTTTCTTTCAGCAACCGATCTGCTTGTTCCTGGTAATTCCTTTTTATCGGAAATCAGTTGGATCCTCGCTCATGCGACAAAATTTTTTCATCTTCAGCCACCTCTTTATATTCTCTTGTTTCTATTTCAGTTACGTTAACTCCGTTTCTACCAGTACCTTCTCCCCAAGTTCTTTGGAATTTCCTACCATCTTATGTTACTTCAATTTTACTATCTGCACCCGCAAGTGGTTGCACGATCTACAGATAAGAGCAAGTTTAGTGACGCTGGGCTTGTCAGCCATGAGAGCCCACATCACCTCTAGTTCCCAAAGTTTTTGCAATCAAAAGTCCGAGGCTTCAACACCCAGATATTTATCCCAGTCGGGATGAATTACATCCCAAAGTTCCTGCTCTTTCCCGACATACTGCTTTTGGTTTCGCGTTCAGATCCGCCATTTTTCAACAGCACGCGAAGTTCTTCCTTGTTCGTTTGTCGGGCGAGTTAGAGCACTGCTCCGTAATACGAACTGAAACAGTGGATAAGTCCTAAATAGGCATATCGCCGAGCACTTTTGAAATTTAGGTTCACCCGCTTTTGCTTACAGGCTGTCGATTATGGGCAGTAGATTTTCAAGTTTATCAGGTCTTCTTCCAATGTTGTTCCACTCTATGTACGCCAAAGTTATCATTATCTATCTTATATATATTTTCTGGTAACCACCTTGAGCCTTATCTCCTGAAAGTTCCAGCTTCTTCCAGTAACCGCCCAATCTCAACTTGTTATTTCTGCTCATTTCAAACTTCCAGTTCATACAAGTAACTATGAGAGTTTCATCCGATCCGAACGGTCAGCATCTTTTTTCAGCCAAACTGATAGCCTTGTTTCTGCTGATCTCAGCTTCTTTTTCATCAACCAGTATTTGGTTATAATCATCTGCAATATTTTGAATTTCCGCTCAACCTGCTGTCGTTCGGTTTATACAAAATACTTACTAGGCAAGTTGTCTGTTCATACAAAATTTCTATCTTATCTATACTGCCATCATCCCTGCTCACTCCTTCAGTCTTTCTATGACGTTTTGAACCAAACTCACGTTCCAGTGTTCTCATTCATCGCCATCTTCTTTGGGTGAGGTGCGCACACGTTATATGGGTCCTTTAATACCTTGCTCGCGTTTTATCGCCTCATTTATATTTCTTCATCCGCAAGGCACGCTGTTTCTCCTCATATCATCTGGCGATATCAATCAAATTCAGTCTTCTTTAGGCTCGCCTGTTTTAAGTGAATTCTTCCATTCTCCTGCCTTATACACATTTCCCGTAGACAGAGTCTTGCCCGACAGCCAGATCAGGCATCTCCAGATTGTGTCGTGCTCTTCAGTAATAGCTTTCAGCCGCGTTTTATTCGTTATGAATGTATCGCCTGCCTGCGCACTGAGATAATCTACGAGCATATTGATAACTTTATGTGTTTCCTCCGATCTGTTGAATAAGCTCTTTCTGACCATTCTGTCCTGAAATATTATCAAATTTCAATCTCCACCTGAGTGGATGATGTCGTCACCTCGCTGCTCACCGGAAAGCAGCCAGCATCTGCGTTACAGCTTTCGTTTTTAGGACGCCGAATTCCTTTATTGCATCACCGCTTAAATTACATCTGCCGCTGATAACGGAGCGAACAATGGTCAGACTTAAACGCCAACGTTTCCTATCCATCGCCGCACAGTGCTATCAAAAGTCTTGCCTGCTTAGGGCACGGATATTCATCACCAGAAAACTTGCGGTCCCACCTTTAAAGACATCCCCTCAAGCGTTCTATCAAATGACTGTCTGGAAGAACCATTCCCAATGTTTGCTTCCTCACCCTTCAAATTCGTCTACTTTGAGACTTTCAACTCTCATTCCCGAACTTTATAATGTTTTGTATTTCATCTCTACATCTATTCCGTATCCGTAGCAGGATCTATGACATCATTGAGGTATGCAAGATCCAGCGTAGTTCGAAAACGTTTCCTCATCGCCACTCGACGGTATCGATCACTGTAATATCTATATAAACCCGAAGTTTCACCTGATATAAAGCAGGTTCGTACTGTATGCTATGGATGTGGTCGATGTATCTTTCCGCCCATGACGGTAGAATCTTTCATCCAGTCAAACCGTCCAGTAATTTCATTTAATATTATTTGCACTAAATTTTGAACTTTATCAAAGTCACCTGAAAGCATACATATAATACGTTCTTGGATCTATCGCATTTTTCAGGACAAAACCCTCTTCATACAACAGGGTTTCGCCAAGGTTCTGCTGCACAGAAAATACGTTATGCCCGCATCACTGATCTGATTTATCATTCAGCACCACCGAGTTTTTTCTTAATTTGACCATTTTTACCCCCGCTTACGGCTATTTTCCTTCTTCTTTTCGCTACCGCTTTCGCGCTCTTCTTCATCACTGATTGCGATTCCTTATATACATCTGCGGCTCATCACCATCGAATACCCGTCTTCCCTCATCACTATCTCTGCTGCAAACCCAGAGCCGCAGTTGAACGTGTTATAAATAAAAGCGTATCCTTTTCATCGATTAGATGACTTTTGAAGACATTTTCTTTTAAACTCAACATCTCCCACTTAAAGTTTATCGACTATCAGTATTTCCGGATTTATTGGCATTTATCGTGCCGAGACGCGCCTTCATTCCGAAGAAACGTCCTGAGCGGTTGCCCATATAGTCTCCGATTTCGCGAATTTGCCATATCGTGCTGATTTCTGCTTGCTGAGACCTGCCAAATGTCCTTTCAACCTATCGCTTTCAATGCCTGTAAACCTGGATCAAACCACTGTAAGCTCTGAAGCGCACTCACCTTCCGTTTATATTTATCTCTCCCGGAAGTAGCATGGCATACACCTGTTATCATCTTGAGAATCGTAGAGACTTTCCTGCCTGTTCTCCCAAACATTGCCACCGATTCGTTTCAACATAATGAACGAAACATCATCTACAGTTTTGTCTGCTCTTTACGGCCTTGAAAAATTGCCCTGAATCGCTCTTGTCCGATTTGCAAAGCTTTTACTGTTTGGTGACATTTTTAAACCACATTGACTAATTTCGACATATTTCTTACCTGCTCCACCACATCCGTATTTTTTTTTAATAACTTTATATGCCCATTCGAGGCAGCAAAACAGATAAACTGTCAATATGCACAGGTCTGTGGTTTTCCATATCCATTTTTAAACACAATCACATTTCTATATCCTTCCGAAAAATCATAACTGATGTGGTTGAAGGTGGGAGATAGAGCGAAAGCCTTCAAGCAAGGATAAAGGGAACGGTCATGAGCACATCCCTCAAGGCGGGTAAAAAGCGGGAAAAAGATGAAGAAATTTCGATTGTGGTATCACTCGTGAAAGGAAGAGAGGTGAGTCCGGATCTTAAGATGGGTGAATCTCAAGCCAAAGAAGTGTGCAACAGTACAACTAAATGGCGAGTTCCAGGATATACATAGAGAGCGATCAGGAAAAGGACAAGGTGGCATACCAATCTATAAAGCCGGGAGAAAAGGCTAAGAAAGATGCTACGATTTGCGTAAAGACTTTCTAGGCAAAGAGTGAGGGTGCAAAACCAAGAATGTTATGGTGGATTTCAGCAAGGCGCTGAAAGTTGAAGGTTCAGACTTCGAGGTGTGGAGTGAGTTACGATAAAACGGCTTGCTCGAGACGGTGCTGACAGGATATGCACAGAAAGAGGTGAAGGAGGAACCTCCGTTAAGTTGGAGCTACAGGCAGAGCTAAAGTGCGGTTATAAGGATGAATGGAAAGGATAGTAGAATCCTGCGCGTCAGTTTTAATTAAAGGAGAAATTATATGTTATTAGCGCCCGAGTATATGTGGCGCGAGTTTTACGGATCTTAGGTCTGAGAGTTATGAGTTAGTAGGCGGGCGTGACCTCCTCATTCACATGGGATATAATGATGGACAGGCACTGTCGCGAATATCAGTCTGGGCTGATGTCGTAGGAACCAGATTTCGAAGAAATCACAGATATGCTCTTTCTGAGTGTTCACCTCGCATGATAGACTCGAAAGAGATATAGAGAAATTCATCACATACGGAGTATGTCTGCAGTGCGCGAGGAAGCAAGCGTTCACTTTGAACGAGGCTTATGAGATCAGATAAAGTCGTCATGCGGCAGAGTGGGAGTGGCTAGTAAATCACTTCAACTCCGCAGTGATGCTCGATGAAGTGCTCCGGGATGTGGACATGGTGCTGGTGGTGAGAAACGGAGTTCGGCGGGTCACATATTTTGGATCTTTCATATATGCAAAGGTAACCCGCTCGACGAGAAAACATATGGATCTCCGGTTTTAAAATCGCAGTGGATGGCGGTGTAACCCTTGACAATGCGGAGAAGCTTTCGCTGTAGTGGTAGCGATATGCTTGATTATGTGGGCACATATATAGTTTTAAAGCAGAAGACGTAGAGCGCATACCGAACATGTTAAGAAACAGGCTTGTCAACACGAAACAAATGTTAAAACACTGCTGTGATGATGTTAAAACAGCTTCAAAGTTATTGTATTGGGTGACATATAAAGCTAACATATTACAAATGTGAGGAGCGATCAACATTTAAGGAGGTTAAGTGAAGCGAAGAGAAGTTATAAGCAATGTATTTAAATGAATATAAAAGATTACTCCAAGCCGAGGTAGCCGGCTCGCGTCTGCGGATTTGAAAAACGTGTAACGGATCCGCTCTTGGATGAGCTTGGGCGTACAGTAAAAGCGCTCACTCACAATACTGGTGTGCTTGTTTTCAAACGTGGGTCTCCAGGTCGGGCAAAAAGCATCTATCCCGTTCCGTATGTACTGTGGATATTACAGCGGGCGTGGTACCATGGTTTTCTGCTGTGAGATGCTCTGCCAGAGGGTGCAGGTGCGCTCAGGGATCTGACATCTTGTAACGAAAGATGACCTTCCCGATATCTACGATGATCCCGCTTGTGAATACTGCGCATTTCTATGTCCATTTGTTTTTACTGCTTATGACAATAATACAATTTGCTCGGTACATCCCAGCATGTACTATGATGCAGCTCCTCATTTATTTGGTAGGCTGATATTCTTATTCGGCTGGATATGGGCCTTCTTTTCATCATCTCGCTCATGAGCAAGGATCATTTTCGTAGTGGTCCACATCATCTGCACTTTTTGGCTATCGGCCAGTGACGTGGGATAATGAATTTAATCCCGGCAAGACATCATTGGTGCGTGTAATATAAGTTTTAATCCACGTTACATATCTTTTTCGGAGGATATAGAAATGCGTTGCGTTTATGGATATGGGAAAACCCTACAGACGCTGCATGGTCAATGACAGTTTATCTGTTTTTGCTGCGTAACAGCTGTGGGCATATAGAAAAAGTTGATAAAAGAAACACCGGATGTGTTGGGTGAGTGATGTCAGCAAATTGAGTCGATCATACTGGTTTAAAATATCACCAAAAGCAATACAAGCTTTTACAAATCGGACGAAAGAGCGATTCAGGGCATTTTTCCAAGGCCGTAAAGGAAACCGCAAAGACAAAGAAGGCTGCGTAGATGAGTGTTTCGTTCGATATATTTAGAGGCGAATCGGTGGCAATGTTTGGGGAGGAACGGGCGTATGAAAGTCTGACGATTCTCAAGATGATAACAGGTGTATGCCATGCTACTTGAGGAGAGATACGTAAAGCTAAAGCGGAAGGGTGAGTGCGCTTCTAGAGCTTACGAGCGGTTTTGATCCGGAGCTTATGGCGCATTGAAAACGTGGTTGAAAGGACATTTGGCAGGTCTCAGCAAGCTATGGAAATCGGAAGAAATAATGCCTGATATAAGGAGGTCGCATGAAATCGAGACTATATAGAGCGAAACGTCTCAGGACGTTTGTCTTCCGAGAAGGCGCGTCTTCGGCTGCGATAAATGCCAATATGACTCGTCGAAATGCTGATGGTCGATGAGAGCTTTGATCGTGGAGATGCTGAGTTTAAAGAAAAATGTCTTAAAAAGTCTCATCTCTAATCGATGAAAAGGATGCGCGCTTTTATTTGTAACGGCATTCAACTGCAACGGCTCTGGAGTTTTGCAGCAGAGGAATAGTGATGAGGAAGGCAAAAAGAGGTATTCGATGGTGATATTGCAGCCGCAAGATGTACAGGCGATACATGGCATCGGTGATGTAAAGAGGCGCAGAAAGGCGGTGGCGAAAAGAAAGGAAATAGCTCGCGCGCGTAAAATGAGCAAATTGAGAGTCGTGAGTGCTGGAATGAAATAAACTCAGATCTGCAGTGATGGGCGTAACGACTAATGCACTCGCATAGGCCGGCAGAACAACTTTGGCGAAGCCCTGTTGTATGAGGGTTTTTGTCCTGAAAATGCGATGAGATCCAAGAACGTAAAACTTATGTCTGTATGCTGGGTGACTTCGATGGGACAAAAATTTAGTGCAACATTAATATTGATAGAGTGTGGACGGTTTACAGCTTTGGATGAAGATTCTACCGTCATGGGCGGAAGATACATCGACATCCATGCATACAGTACGGAGCCTTATAACATATCAGGTAAAACTTCCGGAGTTTATATGATATTACGGTGATCGATACCGTCAGTGGCGATGAGGAAACGTTTTCGAACTACGCTGGATCTTGCATACCTCAATGATGTCATAGATCCCAAGTACGATGGAATAGATGTGGGAGTAAATGTAAAAACATTATAAGTTCAGGAATGAGGGTTAAGAAGAATCTCACTCAAAGTAAGACGAATTTAGAGGAAGGTGAGGGCAAAACATTCAGGAATGGTTGCCTGCAAGGAGCGGTCATCGATAGAACCGCTTACGAGGGATGTCTTTTGTAAAGGGCAGGACCGCAAGTTTTCTGGTGATGAATATCCAGTCCCAAGCAGAGCAAGACTTTTGATAGCACTCGCATTTGGTGATGAATGGGAAACGGTGGCGTTTAAAGAATCTGCAAAACTGCATTGTTCGGCTCCGTTATCAAAAGGCGGCAGATATGAACGGCGGTATTCTCAGCCAAAAGGAATTCGTAAAATCCCTAAAAAACAGAAAGCTATGGCTTGCAAAGAATGCTGAGCTGCTTTCAGAGGTGAGAGCCAGCACGAGGTAACCGACATCCACTCAGGTGGAGTGAAATTTGATAATATCAGGGGACAGGAATAAGATAGAAGAGCTTATTCAGCTTGAATCCGGAGGGAAACACATAAAGTTATCCAATATACTCGTAGATTATCTCAGTGCGCAGGCGAGCGATACATTCATAACGGATAAAACATGGCCTGTAAGCCTATTACCTGAAGGCGACACAATCATAGAGATGCGCCTGCGATCGTATGCGTCGGGCTTAAGACTCTGATGTCTGCAGGGATATGTGTATAAGACAGAGAATATTGGAAGAATTATCAAAAACAGGCGAACCTTCCTAAAGAAGACGAGGTTGATTGATATCATAGATGATATGGAGAAGCAACGTGCTTGCGATGAAGGAAATATAAAGTGAGGCGATAAGGCTTTACGAGCAAGGTAAAAAGGACCCATATAACGTATGCATGCTTTCTCTCCTACAAAGAAGATGGCGATGATACGGAGGAACGCAAGGACGTGAGTTTGGTTCAAGGCGTCATAGAAAAGCTGAAGGAAGTGAGCAGGGATGATGGCAGTATAGATAAGATGAGGGAGATTTTGTATATAAAAAGATGAACAACTTGCTCATAGTAAGTATTGCAGCTCAAACAAGACGAACGACAGCAGGTTGGAAGGGCGGAAATTCAAAAGAATAATGCGAGATGATTATAACCAAAATACTGGTTGATATAGAAAAGGAAGCTGAGATCAGCAGAAGCAGGCTATCAGTTTGGCTGAAAAGATGTGACCGTCTTCGGATCGGATGAAACTCTCATAGTTACCTTGTATGAGCTGAAGTTTGAAATGAGCAGAAATAACAAGGATTTAAAAGGAATTGGGCAGGATTTACTGGAGAAAGCTAAGAACTTTTCATAGGGATAGGCTCAAATTCGTGATTACTAGAAAATATATATAAAGATGGGCGACATGATAACACGGCGTACATAAGAGTGGAAACAACATTGGAAGAAGACTACGATAAACTTGAAAATCTACTGCTTATAATCGACAGCGCAATAAGCAAAAAGCCGAACGAACCTAAATTTTCAAAGATTGCTCGACGATGTATATATGAGCTGGGACTTATATCCACAGCTCGATTCGTACATGGAGACAGTGCTCTATCGCCCGATCAAACGAACAAAGGAAGAACTTCGCGACATATTCATAACCAACATTGAAAAGCAGTGATCTTATGTGAACGCAAAGAAGCAAAGCAGAGCATGCTGAGGGAAAGAGCAAGAGACTTTTTGGGATATAATTCATCCCGACTGGGATAAATATCTTAAGGTGTTGAGTAGCCCTCGGACTAGGTGCAGAAAGCATGCAGGAACTAAGAGGTGATGATGTTAGAGCTCTCATAGCCGATGCTCCGACAGCGTCCACCTAAGCTTGCTCTTATCTGTAGATCGCATTGTGATCAAAAATGATCTTGCGGTGCAGATACGAAAACAAAGGTGAAAAATATCTATAAAGATAGTAGGAAATTCCAAGGAACTTAGGGAGAAAAGTTACTGGTAGAAACGGAAGAATGCACGCAAACTAAAATAGAGCAAACGAGAGAATATAAAGAGGTAGTATTGAAAGATGAAAAAGATTTTGTCGCAGACGAGGATCAGCTACGAGTTTCGATAAAAGGGAACCTGCGGAACAAGCTGAACTCAGTTACGAAAAAGAAGAGAAAGCCTTGAGTCTGAAGTTACAGAAGAAGTGAAGCTCGAATCCGATGTAGAACAGGAGTAAAGCCCGAATCTGAAATCTGAAAAGCAATCTGCACCCGAAACTAGAAACCAATGTGGAAGCTGAAATTGCAAGAAAACAGAAAAAGATGAGGATGAGAAACTTGTGGACGAGCCCGTGCCTTCTAAAAATGACAAACTTGAAATTGAAAAATTCAGATGACAGCGAAGACAGAAACTGACGGCACAGGAAGCTGAGGGAGATACACAGGTAAAAGAGCATGATAGAAATTCATAGTTACCGATAATTACGACAGCGAAGAAGAAGAGAAACGTAATATCGAATGGATAGATGAAGTGAGCAAACAGAAGGATGAACACGGAATAATAAGACTTTCATCGGTGGCAGGCAGTGAAGACAGCGAAGAGATTGAAGAGCTCAAAAAGAAGCTTGAGCAGGATTTCACTTGGGATAATGAAGAGCAGGAAAAGAAAGACATGAGCAAGATAAAGTTTAACTGGGATGAAGAGTGACGATGAAAAGGGAGATAGGGCAAACAATCAACACTGTATTATCACCATCAAACAGCAAAAAGAGGTTATCAGTTCAAGTTCGGAAGATAGAAAATGTAACGGAAGGAGAATATAAAGAAAAGTTCATAGATAGTGCGAGTGATGATGAAACCGGAGAAGAGCAAAACGATGCGGATGAGACAGATTACATATCTGGATATGGCGACGACGGCGATGGTGAAGAGAGCAAAACACCTAAAGACGATAACGATGATGAAAAGGGTAAGTATAATTTTAGCGAGAGCATCCAAGAAGAAGGATTAATATGGGGTCGATATGAATAAGTTACAGCTTCATATAAAGTAAAACCGCTCACGAAAGTAGACAGACATTTAGAACCTATGATATAAAGTATTATCTTCGGGAAAGGCGCTTAAGGGAGCCATGGAGCGAAGAGTTTTTCGAGGGATAATTATGATGCCACGTGCCTCGCGACGGCAGATGATGCTCAAAGGTTCATAGGACGTTTAGCAAACAATGCGACAGACAAGAAAGAGACGATTGAGTATCTTGTGGATAATCCGCACTACGGAGAATATTCCTTTAAATACGGTAGATGCCGGCACCATGTATCTTGATTTGCAAAGTGAGTGCAGACATATATGTTTGTTTATCAAGGCAGAATATTTTAAGCACAGGCTGGCAAACGAAGTGAAATGCGCACTACAGCCAGGCAATTTGGAAAATATGTGTGAAGGCTGGGCTGTGGATAGAGGTCGCATCGGCACGTTAACGGCGTAAAACTGTGAAAATTGCTCAGCGTGAAATGCTCTTACGAAAGGCCGTTTACGAGGCTTACGGAATTATATTCAAAGACAGCGATTATCTTTGCGGATAGAGCCGGTAAGTTGGTAAGAATAGATGCTGAAGCGTTTGAGCAACAAACGGATGTGATTTCTTTGCGGCATAGTGAAATCAAAAAGTCATGGGAGATATGAGCTTTATATTGAAATATATTTGGGATCAATGATGAGATTTCACCCACAAAGGTCAGAGAAAAGTTTGGGCGAGCACCGATTATTCATATAGCGACTCGTAGACAAATGTGAGAGAGAGGTGTAAGTATTGATGATATAATGAAGGAAATATTATATACAAGAAAGAGAGAACACACTTTTGCGGTGCAACGATGAAACAGAAGGTTATGCTCGCTGATGCAGGCGCTATTATTTAAAACGCAAGGATTTACATCGATTAAGGTGTACGCAGGATAAACGCAGGATAGAAAATGCCATATTTCGCAATCTGATTGCGAAAGTTTAGTGAGGATACTGGACGAAAATGCAGTGGCGGTGATCTTTGAAAATCGATTATGAACTAATCTCGGCACGTGATGACATTTACGGATATTTTTGAAAATGCCTCAGTACTCCCTTGCAACAATGGGTTATAGCTGATATAATTTCATCATGTTTTGTGAAAGAATGAATCAACAAAAGGAAGTGTGAATATGACTATGGGTAAAAAGAGAGGCTTAAGATAGCTGTAATAATTATATTGTTGTTGGTTGCAAATGCAGGAGCGTTTGCGTGGATCGGTGTTAACTTTTGTTAAGGAAAAACTGGACAAGGTGGTAAAACTGGAAGTCGACAAATCAAAACTCGGGATAGATCCCAGGGTGGCGAGGGAGCTCAAGAATTATAGAAATATCGTGTTGCCCGGAATCGATACCCGAGATGTAGGACGATAAGGATGCACGTTCTGATACCATAGTGATAGCCAGTATAGATAAGCGAACCAACAAGGTCAGACTCACATCCGTGTATAGGGATTGCTGTCTGATGCAGGAACAGAGAGGTCCTGACAAGATAAACCATGCATATTTTTATGGCGGGCCGTCAGGGATGGTGGCTGCCCTCAATAGGAACTTAGACCTTAATATTGAAGAATTTGTCGTTGTAAATTGGGGAACCGTTGCCAGTGCGATAGATGCCATAGAGGCTTGGATAAATATAAAGCAGCCTGAGGTTGCGGATCTTAATCACTATGCTTTAGAAACGGCAAGGTTTGTAAATAAAAAGGGAGCGACCGTGCCGTGGCCCGGAAAGCATCATTTAAACGGAGTGCTTGTAACTGCATACTGCAGAATAAGGCATTCATTTGCGGGCGATTATACAAGGGCGGAGAGAACAAGGACCGTTATTAAAAAGACTTTGGCGAAGGTAAAACATAGGCCGATAGCAAGCATCAATAATCTTGCCAATATGGTATTGCCGATGATAAAAACCAATACGAGCAATATCGGACATGATGGGACTTGCAATATCTGCAGCCAAATTCGATATAGTCGGAAGTAAGGGTTGGCCTTATGCGCTGGCATGGAGGCAACATAGGCGGTGTTTACTATGATATTCCTGTTACACTTAAGACCAATGTGATCAAATTACATGAAAAACTGTTCTCGCAGAAGAATTATAATCCGATCTCAATAAGGTGCTTGAATACGATAAGAAGATTAATGCGAAGGCGGGTACAGCTGCTCAATAATGCAATATAGCGTGGAGAATAGAGATGGGAAAAGAGAAAGTTGATTTCAGCGATGAGAATGTAAAAGAAGCCTACAGACACACTTCTTCGCATATTATGGCGCAGGCTATAAAGAGCACTGTGGCCCGAAGCAAAACTCTCTATGATAGGGACCTGCAATAAAAGACGGATTTTACTATGATGTAGATCTTGATCATAAGATTACAGACGATGATCTTAAAAAAATTCAAAAAGAGATGAAGAAGATCATAAAGGCAAATTACCCATTGGAAAAATCCATACTATCAAGATACAAAGCGCTTGAACTCATGCGGCAAAAAGGTGAGGATTATAAGGTGGAGCTTATAAATGACCTGCCTAGTGATGAAGAGATAAGCTTTTATACCCAAGGCGACTTTACAGATTTATGTGCAGGTCCTCACGTAGAAAGTACAGGTAAGATCAAAGCTATAAAGCTCATGAGTGTAGCCGGAGCATATTGGCGAGGTAACGAGAAAAACAAGATGTTGCAGAGGGTGTACGGTACAGCGTTCCCGAGCCAAGAAGAATTGCAGGAATATATAGATAGAATAGAAGAGGCAAAAAAAAGAGACCACAGGAAGATCGGAAAGGAAATGGATCTTTTCGCTTTGATGGAAGAAGGACCGGGCTTCCCGTTTTTTGTACCGAACGGCATGATACTGAGGACGGAGCTCGAGAATTATTGGAGGCAGGAGCATAGAAAAAGAGGGTATGACGAGATAAAAACACCGTTGATACTTTCAGAGGAGCTGTGGCACACTTCAGGTCATTATGATCATTATAAAGAGAATATGTACTTTACGAGCATAGACGATGCGGAATATGCAATAAAGCCCATGAATTGCCCCGGCGCAATGCTCACATACAAGAGGAAATTATACAGCTATAGGGATTTTCCTATAAGGCTTGCAGAGCTCGGGCAGGTGCATAGACACGAGCTACACGGAGCGCTACACGGATTGATGCGAGTTAGGACGTTCACCCAAGATGATGCGCACATATTCATGACCCCCGATATTGTCAAGGATGAAATTAAGAGGGTGGTTTCCTTCATAGATGATGTGTACAATTTATTCGGATTCAAGTATCACATTGAGCTCTCTACAAGACCTGAGGATTCCATGGGTACGGATGAAGAGTGGAACCATGCAATAGATTCGCTTGAGGCGGCCATTAAGGAAATGGGCAAGGACTATGTAATAAATGAGGGCGATGGAGCTTTTTACGGCCAAAGCTTGACTTCCATCTGGAAGATTCTTTGGGAAGGACTTGGCAGTGCGGAACCATTCAGCTTGATTTTCAGATGCCGCAAAAATTTGACCTCACGTATGTAGGAAGTGACGGTGAAAAGTATAGACCCTATTATCATTCACAGGGTACTCGGATCTATAGAAAGATTTATAGGAATATTGATAGAGCATTTTGCGGGTAAGTTTCCGCTTTGGCTCGCACCGGAGCAGGTGAGACTTCTTACGGTTACCGAGAAATTTGTGCCGTATGCGGAAAAGGTTTCTGAAGAGCTTGCAAAGCACGGCATCAGGGCTAAGGTAGATGCCAGAAATGAAAAGATAGGTTATAAATTAAGGCAGGGAAGGAATGAAAGGGTTTCGTATCTTGCAGTAATAGGCGGAAGAGAAGCGGAAGCGGATACCTTAAGCGTAAGGTCATCCAAGGAAGGTGATCTGGGTTCACTCAGCATAGATAAATTTATCGATGCTCTATGTGATGAGATAGCTACAAAAAAGCTATAGGCTTGATATAGGAGGATTAGATGCAAAAGATATAGTGCCGGTGCTCCTGGGGGCGGATATCAACGTAGTAGGAATGTCTCGAGCTTTCTATGACGAATACGGCGTCAAGTCCATAGCCATAGGTAAATACGATTCAGGACCTTGTAAAGACAGCAAAATAATAGATTATAGAGTGCAGCCGAACATAGAGGATGAGACGGTATATTTAAGTTTAATAAACAAAATAGCTAATGATAATAAGGATGCGCTCGTATTTGTGCTCGGTTGCTGAGACCATTATCTTGAGCTTATAAGCAAGTGTAAATCATTTTATGCAGAGAACATAGTCGCACCATACATGGACTATGATGTGATGAAGGATATTATAAATAAAGAGAAGTTCTACGCTATGTGCGAAAAGGTGGGTGTGGATTATCCGGATACATACGTGCATAGGAAGGAACTCGGGTTCGATTTTTCTCTGCCGTTTGACCCGCCATATATTGCAAAACCTTCAAGAGGCATAGAATATTTTGCACATCCATTTGAAGGTCAAAAGAAAGCATACAAGTTAGAAACATATGAAGAGCTCATAGATGTTCTGAAGAAGGTTTACGAGTCCGGTTATGATGACAGTATGATAATACAAAATTTCATCCCGGGCGATGATTCTTACATGCGTGTTATGACAGGGTATTCAACCAAGGATGCTAAGGTGGTAATGACCTGCATGGGTCATGTGCTGCTGGAGGAGCATACTCCTACAGGCATCGGTAATCATGCAGTGATAATCACAGAGCCTCATGAAGAAACGGAGTTAAAGTTAAAGGCATTGCTTGAAGACATAGGATATACAGGATTTTCAAACTTTGATATGAAGTATGATGAGAGGGACGGAAAATATAAAGTTTTTGAGCTTAATTGCAGGCAGGGAAGAAGCAATTATTACGTTACCGCCAGCAATGAAAATCTGCCAAAGCTGCTGGTGGAAGATTACACCGGTGGTAGTTCGCCCTGAATATCATAGCGCCACAGCGGAATTCTTGTGGATGGTGATTCCGAAGAAAACCGCCTTTAAATATGTAAATAAGAATTATCACGATGATATGAAGAGACTCATTGCCGAGTATAAATGCGTAAATCCGCTTTGGAATCCTAAGGACAGAGGCTTTAAGAAGACGCTCAGGTACCTTAAGTCACAGTTCAGGTATGCTGCGCAATTTGATGAGTATATGAAGTAGGGCGTGATTTCGAATTAAAAACAAAATCATGATTGAGATGAAAATTTTATTTATGTGCGGCATGGCACCTCGATTTTAGGAGATAAATTATGGAAGTGAAACCACTGATAACGGATAAAATACATGATACTCTGGGAATCATAGGTGGCATGGGAAGTATGGCCTGCGAGTACCTTTTCAATGAAATTATAGAAAATACCTATGCGGAAAATGACCGGGATCATCTGGACATCATAATTGTAAACCATGCTTCCATGCCGGACAGGACGGAGGCAATCATCGCAGATGAGACGGATGAAATAGTGTATAAGCTTTACAGAGATTTTAAGTTTCTCGTGCAAAGTGGCGCAGACAAGATAGTAATACCATGCAATACAAGTCATGTATTTATCAAAAAGGTGTTCGCCTTTTTAAAGGGTATGGACAATATCACAGGAAGTGAATACTTTTTGGATATGATAGATGGTGTTTTGAAGAATCTGAACGGTGCCGGTGATGTGTATCTATGGGCTACAGACGGAACGGTGATGTCGGGCGTGTATGAGGAGAGGCTGGCAGATGTGGGCGTGTCTTTTGCATTTGCCTGAAAAGTTGGAGCAGGAACTCGTTATGAAGGTAATATACGATTATATAAAAAAGGGTAAAACACCTCCAGAGGAAGATATAAAGATTCTTGAGCGCAAGGTATTGTCAGGTGATGCGCGCAGTGTAATTTTAGGTTGCACGGAGCTTTCCATGCTTAAAAAATCAGGTTTGCTTTCAGATGAAATAAGATATATAGATCCAATTGAAATAATAGCAAAAGAAGCGATAACGCAATGTGGCGCCAGGGTGAAATAAATGGATATACGAAGCTACATAGATGATCTTAAAGAGGAAAATCTTCTGCTTGGCTTTTGATGATGTTTCATTTAATGTTTCCAATATTGTTTATGATTCAAAGTTTCAAGGAGACTCTTTTTGTGTGTAAGGGGCGGCATTTAAAAAGCAGTATCTTGAAGCAGCTATTGAGAAGGGAGCCTGCTGTTACGTCAGTGAAGATTGTCATGATGTAAACATACCGCAGATAAGGGTAGGCGATATAAGGAAGGCGATGGCAGTTATCGCAGGAAGGTTTTACGATCATCCGGATAGAAAGCTTACTCTCATAGGGGATTACAGGTACGAAGGGGAAAACAACGACAGCGTATTATATAAAGGCGATTTTAGATACCTTTTTGCTTAATTCAGGAAAAAAGCCTGCAGGAATTTTATCCGGCATATTTAATTATTACGGCAAAGATTATGAAGAGTCTTCTCTCACCACACCTGAGACGTTTGAATTGTTTGAAAAGTTAAGTGAAGCCGCAGAAAACGGGCTTGAATATCTGGTTATGGAAGTGTCCAGTCAGGCGCTGAAATACCATAGGACATATGGACTTAGGTTTGATTTTGCAGGATATTTAAATTTGGATGAAGATCATATAAGTCCGGGAGAACATAGTGACTTTGAGGATTATAAAGCTTCGAAGCTACTGCTTTTTAAAGCCTGTGATGTTGCGCGTTCTAAATGAGGATTCTCAATATTATGAAGATTTTTAAATAAATGCGTGGATGCAAAAAGTGATAAGCTTTTCTTCTAAAGGTATGGATAGCCGATTATATAGCTTGCGATATCAACGCAAAAATGGAGTTTTTGGAATTCTAACATCGTTTATCATGACGCTTCAAGGGATACTGATGAGCCGGTGCGTAAAAGTAATTTTACAATCTTAAGCAGCGGAGAATTCAATATCGATAATGCCTTGCTTGCAACTTCTATGGGATCTGAACTTAATGTCCCCTATGAAGATATGAAGGGCAGGCTTTTACAATGTAAAGGTTCCGGCAGGATGGAGGTAGTAAATCAAGGGGCGGAAGGATAGCAATCGTAGATTTCGCTCATAATAAGCTGAGCTTATTAAGTTGTTGAAGCTGTAAAGAAGGAGTATCCGGATAAGAAGATAGCGATAGTGTTCGGCACTCCGGGAGGGAAGGCCTACGACAGGAGAGCTCTTATGGGGATGATAGCCGCAAAAAATGCGGACAAGGTATATATAACGGAAGATGATCCCTATAGAGAAAAAGCGGAAGATATATGCGAGGAGATAAGGGGCGGAGGCCGTAAGTATAGTGATGATATAGTTGTGGTGCTCAATCGTCAAGATGCACAAAAAGGGCAGCAGAAGAAACCGATGCGGAATGGATAATTTTGATAGCGGGTAAAGGCATTGAAAATTCTATAAAAGCGAAAAGAAGGTTGAGGTGCCTATGGAGCCTGATAATAAGTGTATAGAGCGTGTGTTCTGTGAAATTGAATCTCGCAAAGGGTAGTTTTGATGATGGAAAAGGACTGAGCGTGGCAGGTATTAAATATGTCGTTGAACATAATTTTGAAAATAGAAGCATAAAGTCCATAATTAAGCGAGAATACAGTATATCTTCGAGGTTTTTGTCAAAGCTCAGGCAGGAAGATCTGATTAGACTTAACGGCAAACCCGCTAAAAATTGGTACACGCCTAAGGCGGGGGATGTGATAGAGCTGGTCATGCCGAAAGAAAGCAGTTATTTTACGCCTTACAGCAGCATTGAAATTAATGCGGTGTATGAAGATGAACATCTGCTTGTGATAGATAAACCCGCCGGTATAGTGGTGCATCCTACGCATGGTTATGAAGAAAACACCATAGCTCATGCTCTTATTCATTACATGGATACCGTAGGGGAAGAATTCAAGATCAGATTTATAAATCGCCTTGATATGGATACTACAGGGCTTTTAATGATAGCCAAGAATCAGTTCATTCAAAACGCCGTTGTTTCCGAAATGAAAAGAGGCAACGTAGAAAAGAGGTATCTCGCCGTAGTACATGGCTTACCCTGTAATAGAGAAGGTATTATAGATGCTCCGATAAAGGCTGTGGAGGGAGAGCCTCGAAGGCAGGTGATGGAAGGGGGAAAGCCGTCTATTACTGAATATAAGGTGGTCGGAGTTTCGGATGAATTAAATGTAAGCTTCCTGGATGTAAGGCTTCACACCGGAAGAACGCATCAGATAAGGGTGCATTTAAGGCAGCATAGATTGTCCTATTTTAGGGATGAACTTTATGGTGATAAGTCACTGGCAGATAGGCAACTGCTTCATTCCAGGTACCTTAAGTTTATACATCCTGTGAGCAAAGAAATCATCGAGCTTACAGCGGATATTCCGGATGATATAGCTTCCATTGCCTCTCACAAATTATTTGATTAAGAGAATGTTCTCTTAAATATATAGGAAGAGTGAAACAAAAAGCATTTTTATTAAACAGCAAATGTTTTAGTATAACAAGAGTGTAAGTTAACCATTTGTAATAGAAGCAAATGTGAGAGTGTTTGAATGTCCGCTGTTAATGAGCTGGCATTTTCGGATATGGTATAGTTTTTGTTTGATATAGCTATTTCAGAAGTAAAGGAGAAGGCGAGTAGGTTTTAGTGCATTCGGGCTATGTTTTATTGATTAGGAGGGATGTTATGGGATAAGATCAAAAAAGGTACAAGTGAAGTTGTGTTGCGTTTGGTTTTGGACGATAATTGCATTGTTTTCTAACATTATATAAGGCCACCCTTCATGGGAAAAGATGTTAGTGATTCTATAATGCATATGACGGCATCAAGCAAAACAGGATACACTATGCTGTTCTTGGCTGCACCGCTTTTTAGCGAGTATTTTTGTTTTTACTAAAGAAGAGAATTTCTGTAATATATCGGGTTGCTCCAATGTGACTTTGAAGCTTTTGCTTTACTTTTCAACATAAGGGGCAATTTAAAGCAGAAACAGTGACATCTCAATATGGCAATCGGGATTTTATGTAGGCTTTTAGAGCTTAAAACTATACCGTAGGCGGCATGGCGCCAATCACCAACAGGCATTTAAAGAGTAAGTATCAATTTAGATGACATGAGGATGCTTAGATAGCGTATCGTGTGGATTAGCTTATATAATGAAATCTTTGTTTAGCAGTGAAAGGCACCGGTGAGGTGCCTTTAGTATGACATTACGGCATGCCCGATAGTTTTATTGTGAAAAGTCCGTGAATATAGTCACTGATAAATTCAGGCGACTCCTAAGGGTTTGCACTCGTGAGGTGCAGGTAACAGGGGAGAAATTTTTCCATACTCGATTTTGCCACAAATCTGCAAGAGAAATGCGCAGAATATTCTGTTATAATATTTTTATGAGTTATTGATGACGTATTTTATGCGTTGCGTGTTATATATACTTGAGTTATAGAATTATGAAGAGAGGGCATAGAGAGCCGCGAAAGGCGATAAGAAATGGTTGCGTTATAAAATCATAAAGCCATGGTGTATATGACGGTTACAGTTATATAGGGGTCAATTGTAATTAAGATAGTTGATACATATGAAAGGTGAGGAATGTTATGGATAGCAGGATTGTGAAATTGGCGGATTTATTGGTGAATTATTCGTGCAAACTACAGGCAGAGGAAAAGGTTCTGATAGAGTGTGAAGGCGATACGCCGCATGATTTAGTGAGGATGATTATAAGGAAGGTATATGAAGCAAAGGGTGTACCTTTTGTGAACCTTTCAGATAGCAGAATAAAAAGAGAACTGTTGTTATCTTGCACTGAAGAACAGTTAAAGCTAAAGTATCAGCTCGCAATGGATCAAATGAAACATATGGATGCATACATTGCGATTCGTGCAGGGAACAATTCCGCAGAGCTCAGCGATGTGAGCGAAGATAATATAAAGCTTGCCGGAGTTCTTTCAAGAGAAGTGACAGACTACAGGGTAAATAAAACAAAGTGGGTGATCTTAAGGTACCCTAATAATTCCATGGCGCAGCTTGCCAATATGAGCCTTGAAGCGTTTGAAGACTTTTATTTCAACGTATGCACACTCGATTACAGCAAGATGAGCAGGGCTATGGATTCGTTAAAGGCGCTTATGGATAAAACCGATAAGGTGAGGCTGGTTGCGCAGAACACGGATCTGACGTTCTCAATAAAGGGAATCCCTGCAATTAAGTGTGACGGTGAGCGAAACATTCCTGACGGCGAGTGTATACAGCACCCGTAGAGATTCTATAAACGGTAAGATCTCATATAATACACCGTCCGAATATCAAGGATTTAAATACGAAAATATCAGCTTTGAGATAGAGAACGGCAAGATAGTAAAGGCTACAGCAAATAATGAGGAGAGAATAAATAACCTCCTTGATACCGACGAGGGAGCAAGATATTTTGGAGAGTTTGCAATAGGAGTGAATCCGTTCGTTCTTGAGCCTATGCTCGACATTCTGTTTGATGAGAAAATTGCAGGGAGTTTTCATTTTACTCCGGGTATGGCATATGAAGATGCAAACAACGGTAATAAATCAGCCATCCACTGGGATCTTGTAATGATACAAAGCACCTGAATATGGCGGCAGAAATTTGGTTTGATGATAAACTCATAAGAAAGGACGGTATGTTCGTGATTGACGAGCTTAAATGTCTTAACCCTGAAAATTTAAAGTAACTATATATTGGAGGATGAAATGCAAGTAAAAAAACGTAGTGAAATAGATAAGAAGTACTGATGGGATATAAACTCGATGTATGGAAGCGATAGGGCATGGCAAGAAGACGTGGATAAGGCGCTGGAACTTGCAGAGGGGCTCAGCGAGTACAGGGGGCTGATTGCAGAGAGTGCACCCACGCTTTTGTATGTCCTTGAAACGGAAGCACTCATAGACAGATGCCTTGAAAATCCTGCAGTATATGCCTCACCATGAAGAGGGATGAAGATACTAGCAGCAGCAATTCTCAAGAAAAGGTTATGAAGATATCTACAGTGGGATCTCAAAATTTCAGCAATGCTTGCTCTTCATTACGCCTGAATTATTGAAAGAGGACTATTCGAAGATTCAGGAATTTATTGAGGAGGAAGAAGATCTTAAAGTATATGAATTTGCTCTAAAGGAGATGTTTAAGGCGAAGGAGCACATATTATCTGAAACGGAAGAGAGCCTGCTCTCGAAATTAAGACCCATAATGGGAGTTACCAATAATGTATTTAAGATGTTGGATAATGCGGACATAGAATTTGAAAATGTTTTGGATGCTTCAGGCAAGGAATTGAGCTTACGCATGGAAGCTATTCAATGTTGCTTCAAAATGAAGATCCTGAGGTAAGGGCTAAGACGTTTGAAAAATATGCACAAGGCGTATAGCTCATAACACCATTGGCACGAATTATGCATACAATGTAAAGCAAACTGTGATTTTCACGAAACTCAGAAAGTATAAAAACGTTTTATCATCAGCACTTTATTCGGATGAAGTGCCTGAAAGCGTATACGATAATTTAATAAAGGAAATAAGAAGCGGTCTTCCTTATATGCATGAATATCTTGAGGTCAAGAGGAAGGAACTGGGGCTTGAGAAGCTGGATATGCAGGATTTGTACATGCCGATCTTCAATAAAGAAGATGAAGAAGAGCTCACCTTTGAGGAGGCTGTAGACATCATGAAAAATGCATTAAAGCCGTTGGGTGATGAATATTTAGATGCCATGCAAAAAGGTATAGAGTCAAGGTGGGTGGATGTGTATGAGACCCCGAATAAAAGCAGTGAGACTTACAGCTTCGGAAGTTATGACAGCCATCCCTTCATACTGCTGAATTTTAAAGGCAGGCTCAGGGATGTATTTACTTTAGTACATGAGATGGGTCATTCTATGCATTCGTATTACACGAGGAAAACCCAGCCATACATATATGGCGGACATTCAATATTTACGGCTGAAGTTGCATCCACCGTTAATGAATCCTTACTTATAAATTACCTTTTGGATACCGAGAAAGATGATGAAAACAAGAAAATGCTGATTGCCATGTATCTTGAAGAGTTTAGAACCACCGTATTCAGGCAGACGATGTTTGCCGAGTTTGAAAAATTGTTCACGAAAGGGCGGAGCAGGGAGAAGAGCTCACGCCTACAAAGCTTTGTGACATTTACAAGCAGCTGAATATAGATTATTACGGTGATATTGCCAAAGATAATGAATACATTCAATATGAATGGGCGAGGATCCCTCATTTTTACAATTCATTCTACGTATATAAGTACGCTAGGGTTTTCGTGTGCTACAGCCATATGCAAGCTGAATACTTGAGGGCGGCGACAGGGAGAGACGATTACCTGACTTCTAAAGACAGGGCAAAGCGATCATCCTATAGAGCTTTTGAAAATCGCCAGCGTAGAGCATGAGCAAACCTGAACCTGTGAAGGACGCAGTGCAGTTTTTGCTGAACTTTGTAAAAATAAAATAAAGGTAAGGGCAATGAAAAACGTTTTTATAGTGCGAAACGACCACGAAGACTCTAAAAGGTGCGAAAGATTATTGCGAGAAAAATTTAATTCTCTGGGAGTGGGTGTAAACTCCGGCTATACCGAGGATACAAAGCTTATAATCTGCATAGGTGGTGACGGTACATTTTAAGAAGCGTTCATAGCCTCGGTTTCCCGGAGCAAAACATCGTGGGGATAAACACCGGGGGGCTGGGCTTTTTTCAGGAGATAAACACCGGTGAGCTTGATAATTTTATAGAAGCGTATGTTCAAGGCAGGTATAGCGTTCAGACATTGCAATGTTTACAGGCATCTATTGCCGTAGATAAGGGCACCGGATTCAAAAGATGCGAGGATGCAAAAATACGGCATGCACAATTAAACGGGGAAGATAATATAGTATTTAACTCGTGAAAGTGAAGATGAAAAAGCGAGTTTTTAAAGCGAATTTTTAAATGAAATCACGGTGAAGTCGAGTTTTACCAAAGCCTGTACACATAAGATATATACATAGGCAATCAGTTTATCGAAACGTTTTCGGGCGACGGCATCTTGGCCGCCACGTCAGCCGGCAGTACGGGCTACAACTATTCTTTAGGCGGGGCTATAATGGATCCGAGACTTTCAAATATCCAGCTTACTCCTATAGCACCTATAAGTTCCACCGCACACAGGGCGTTCACATCCAGTTTATTATTACCGGAATCTGAAGCCATTAAAAATAGTTTCACGTTCCAATGACGGCTGGCATGTAGCAGGGACGGATTTTAGCAGTGAGTTTAAAAACATTAAGGAAATAAATATAGAACTTTCTCCTGTGAACATAAAGCTCCTCCGCTTTGAAAACTATGAATTCTGGGCAAAGGCAAAGAACAAGTTTCTCATCCCGAGCGAATAAGTCCTGCCCCTTGTCAATCTTAAAAGTTGACAAAAAAATGGACATAATGTATAATGGCCGGTGCGAACTTAATCAGAGTGGTTATAGAGACACGGTGAAAGGGTTCATGGAAATGTAAGGTGCAGTGCATTGTGCGATAATATTAGAGACTATGTGAAGCGATAGATGTATGCCTTTAGTTGCCGGAGGAAGAGAGTCTGCGGAGGAGTTCGGTGCAAGATATTGAAAAATGACAAATATATTGTTAGCACTGGACTATTATGACTTCCTTTTTAACGCAGGCGCAGAGCCGAATTGTAAGGCTATACCATGAGAGCAACTCACGTTTGAAGAAATCGGGTGAAGAGCTTGGGATGTCAAAAGCAAAAATGCCAGCAATGTGTATCGCAAGGCGGTAGCAAGGCTAGGTGAGCGGAGGACAAGCTCGGTCTTTTAAAGAATGGAAAGAACGATAAAGATATTATTGCAAGGCTCGAAGCAATCGTAGAAGGCGAAAAGTGTTTAGAGTCGAGGGAGCAAATCAAAAAGCTTCTTAAAGGGCTTTAGCAATTACTGAAAAATATGAAAGGAGGACGGCATGGCTTTTTGAAAGTTTGAGCGAAAAGATGCAAAGAGCTCTTTTCGAAATTAAAAGGAAAAAGGAACCTTATCCGAAAAGGATATAGATGCGGCTATGCGTGAAATAAAGCTTGCACTCCTTGAGGCGGATGTCAGCTATAAGATAGTAAAAGAATTCGTAAACGATGTAAAAGAAAAGTCACTCGGCAGTGAGGTAATGAAGAGTCTCACACCGGATCAGCAGGTGATAAAGTTCGTAAACACCGAGCTTCGTGAGCTTATGGGTGATGTCAGTAGCAAGCTCACATTTTCACCTAAGGGATTTACAATATACATGATGGTAGGTCTTCAGGGTACAGGAAAAACCACAACCTGCGCAAAACTTGCCAAGTATCTTAAAGAACAGGGCAAGAAGCCGATGCTCGCAGCCTGCGACGTTTATAGACCCGCAGCTATTGACCAGCTTGAAGTGGTAGGAAAAGATGTAGGCGTAGAGGTTTATGCGGATAGAGAAGAATCTTCACCCGTAAAGATCGCAAAGGCCGCGATAGAAAAAGCGGAAAGGCTCGGCATGAACGTGCTGATTCTCGATACCGCCGGCAGATTACAAATTGACGAGGAGCTCATGGATGAGCTTGCAGACATAAAGAGTGAAGTACATCCGCATGAGATATTGCTTGTGGTAGATGCCCTTACAGGACAGGACGCTGTAAACACCGCCTCCGGTTTTCACGATAAACTGGGAGTAGACGGCGTGATAATGACAAAGCTCGATGGAGATGCAAGGGGCGGAGCGGCGTTATCCGTAAAAAAGGTCACCGGTACAGCCATAAAATTCGTGGGGCTTGGAGAAAAGTTTGATGAATTTGAAGTATTCCACCCCGACAGAATGGCGGATAGAATACTTGAATGGGTGATGTGCTTACTCTCATGAGCAGGCGGAACAAACTATAGATAAAGAGCAGGCTGAGAAAATAGAAAAAGACTTAGAAAAACCAATTCACCCTCGTGGATTTCTTGGAGCAGACAGCTCAGATAAAGAAGATGGGCGGAGTAGCGAAGTTGCTGGGGATGATGCCCGGAGCTTCCGAACAAATGAATAAAATAGATGCCGGCAAGGGCGAGGAGGAGCTAAAAGGTTTGAATCCATAATTTATTCCATGACACCGGATGAAAGAGATAACCCTGCACTCCCTAAACGCAAGCAGGAGAAGGCGCATATCAAGGTTCAGGGCAACCCGTAAGCGCTATAAATAATTTAATTAAAAGATACGAAGAAGTGAAAAAGATGATGAAGCGATATAATAAGGGCGGATTTAAGGGCAAGATGGGATTGCCGTTTTAAATTAAATATGTTCGTTAATCTCAATTTGAGATTGTATATAAAAAGGGAGGAAAAAGATGGTAAAGATTCGTTTGACAAGAGGTGGAGCAAAGAAAAAACCTTTATCGTATTGTGGTTGCAGATTCAAGGGCTGCGAGATGGTAAATTCATTGAAATCTTGGGGACTTACGATCCGCTAAAAGATCCGGCTGAAGTAAAAGATCAATGAAGAAAAGGCAAAAATGGATAAGCGATGGAGCTAAGCCTACAGACACCGTAAGAGCATTGGTTAAAAACAAAAATATCATATAAGATGGGCAGGTAAGAGATGAGTGAATTAGTAAAGTTGCTCGTAGAAGAGCTTGTTACTGATAAGGATGCGGTAAAGATAGACCAAACCCGAAGCGGTGAATATGAGGGTGATTAAGATTATCGTCGCAGAGGAAGACAGGGGCAGAATCATAGGCAAAAACGGTAAAATCGCAAAAGTCCATAAGAGCTCTTGCGAGGGTTTCCGCAATTAAACAGGGCAAAAAGTATTGGTGGAGATTGTTTAAATGCAAAAAGAGGACTTCATCGTTATTGGTAAAACCCTTGCACCGTTTGGTGTGCGAGGAGAAATAAAGGTGAAAAGTTTTGCGCAAAGTCCGGACAGGTTTAAAAAGCTCCCCGTAGTTCATATCGGAGATAAACCTTACATAGTAGAATCTGCAAAGATTCAAGATCATAACACGGTAATATTGTCGTTGGGTGGAATTGACGACAGGGATGCAGCAAGCGATGTAAGAGGAGATGTTTACATGACCGCATCGCTTTTGGAGCCCACCGAAAACGAAGTGTATATAAGGGATCTTAGAGGGCTTAAGGTTTATGAGAAAGATGAATATATTGGCGAAATATTAAGGGCTGAAATTATTGCGGGGAGAGAATTATATCTGATAAAGCTACCGGGCGGCAAAGAATTGTTGCTACCGTGTACAGCTGAGTTTATCAAAACTATAGATATGCAGGATAGAAAAATGCAGGTGGTCTTACCGGCGGGCATAATGGAAACGGCGAGGTAATCAGGTGAAATATGATGTTTTTACATTATTCCCGGATATTTTGGGCTCGTTTAAGGAATACAGCATCATAGGCCGAGGTTGCGATAGAGGGATTATATCCATAAACCCCATAGACATTCGCATGTATACGGAGGATAAACACAAACGTGTGGATGACTACCCTTATGGCGGAGGGTATGGAATGGTGATGCAGGCAGAGCCCGTATCGAATGCACTTGAAGCTACATATCCGAATAGTAAAATGCCCGATAAACTACTGTACATGTCTGCAAAGGGTAGAAAAATGGATGCGGACTATTGCAAGGAGCTTTCGCATCTTGATAATATAGCGCTACTTTGTGGACATTATGAAGGTGTTGATGAGAGGGTGATTAAACGCTATGATTTTGAAGAGGTGTCCATAGGTGATTACATTCTCACAGGAGGAGAGGTGGCTGCCATGGTACTCATAGAAGCGGTGTCGAGGCTCATAGACGGAATGCTTGCAAATAATGAAGCCGCCTTTGAAGAATCTATATATTCAGGGCTACTTGAGTCGCCTTGCATATACGAGGCCCGAAATTTTCAAAGGAGATAAGGTTCCCTGATATATTATTAAGTGGAAATCATGCTAAGATAGAGGAGTGGAAGTTTAAAAATTCACTGGAGCTTACATTGCAGAAGAGGCCTGACTTATTAAATCAATTCCTTGCAGGAAGCGACAGCCTTGATAAGAGAAGGCGTAAGATTCTTGAAGAATTTATAATGGAAAATAATTTAGATATCGATAAGTAGGATGATCGTATGATACCCAAGAAAAGTGAAGAAAAATATTATATATATATCTCGCAGCGGTGCTTTTTGCTTGCAGTAGGGCTTATTGCAATCGAAAAGAGCGGATCATCCTCAATCCGACGGAAGTGGTAAAAATACGGTGATCTTAAAGTAGCGAAAATGTAGACGGAATATTAATTAGAAAATGAAAAGGTATTTTTAGCAAAAGCAAAACATGGAGGTCTCATTTAAAAGCTCGGCGAAGGTGATTTACTCAAGAGGAGAGAACTCATAGGAGAAGAGAGCGAATATAAATTCAAGGACAGCGAAAAGGAGAGCTCTTGAAAAATATAAAACCATAAAAAGTGCAACCTCGGCAATAATACCGAAAACGATATAGACCTCAAGGCTAATTATTCGCATTGATAAGTTATAGCATAGACGGTTATGAGAATAAATTGAATGCGGGGAATATGAAAAATAGATTCAAGTGATTTCCAAAGGAGTTATGGAAACATTCAAAACACAGGGAAAAAGCACTTGAAGGTCAAACTCATCTACAAGCTCGTAAAAATGAAGACTGGTATATGGCGGCATTTTGAAAAAGAAAAACAAATCAAGATATAAGGTTGGAGAGAAAATAATAATAGAGACAGGTAATAAGAGATAAATGCGGAGGTAGTATATAAAAAGAAACGGGAGAGAAGCCTCTCATAATATTGAAGTCAAATGAGTACTTTGACGGTCTCCTGTCAAAGAGGAAGTGTTCTGCAAAAGATAGTGAGTATGTCGGAAAGAGGTCTCATTGTAAAAACACCGCTATAGTAAAAACGGCGAACAAAAAGGGCGTATACCTCAAAAACAAGGAGTGATGATTTTTGTCTTTACCCTGTGGATGTAAAAACTACGGATGGAAAAGTTTCGGCAGTGACGCAAGGAAGCTTTGAAACCAAGGACGGGAAGGTATATAATACCATCAGCGCCTACGATGAAGTGCTCATAGACCCTGAAAGATATACAGGATCTGTTTATAAATAAGGGGAAATATGGTGGATATAGTAGAAAACTTAAAAAGAAGTGCACGGGAAAAATAGATAGGGAGCTCATGACAGGGCAAAAAGAGTTTTCATAATGAAAAATGGTGAGGTAATGCTCTGCACCGTTACCAAAAACACGAAGTATAAGTGAGATAAGGGAAGCGGTAGATGCCGAGAAATTCATCTGGGTGAAAATAAGGTACAGGAAATATGACAAGTTTGAGCATTTCAACGGCGTAAATTTTCACATGATTGGACATTTACAAACTAATAAGGTAAAATATATCATTGACAAAGTTTTTAATTCACTCGCTGGATTCAATTAAACTTGCAAAGGAAATAGACAAGCGCAAAGCAACATGGCATTACAGCAAATGTGCTTGTGCAGGTGAACATTGAATGAAGAAAGCAAGCATGGCTTGCCGCCCTGATGAAGTGGATGAATTTATCGAATCGGTAACAGCCGATCTATGATAGCATTCTCGTAAAGGGGACTTATGAGCATGGCTCCGATAGTAGAGAAGAGCGAGGATGCGAGAGAGTATTTTGAAAAACGAAGAAGATGTTTGACAATTACAGGCAGAAATATCCGCAGTTTGAATATTTATCTATGGGAATGAGCGGAGATTATGAGGTTGCTATTGAGTGTGGAGCCAATATAGTGCGAGTAGGCACGAGCATATTCGGTCCCAGATCTTATTAGCCGATTAGGAGGAGAAACTTTATGGGTGCTTTTTGAAAAGCTTTAAAGATCTTGTAGGCATTGAAGAGTATGATGAAGATTATGAAGATGATGCAGCTTTAGAGAAAGCTGAAAAACTCCGGAACCTGCAAAACCGATGCCACCACTAAAGAAAGGTCATGCCGGAAACTCCATTGCCGGGGAAAGTATTGCCTATGTCACCTAAGCTACCTATAACGGGCTTATCGGGTGCAGGCGACAACCCGTTTAAGATGGTTATAATCGAACCGCTTAGCTTTGAGGAGTGCCCTAAGCTTGTAGATAGCTTGAAAGCAAAGAGGCCCTCATCATAATAAAACCTTGAAAAAGATCGATCAGGATTTAGGGAAGAAGGTATTTGACTTTCTCCAGCGGTGCTACGTACGCCTTGAACGGTATAGCTCAAAAAGTTGCAAATAACATCTATGTATTTGCACCTGAGAGCGTTGATATTACTGCAAAGCTTGATACCGGAGCGCTGGGGCTCGGGCTTGAACAAAAGGTTCAGACATCCGAAAACCCTTGGGTATAAAATGAAAAAAAGGATTGTATTAATTACGTCCATTCTAGTTTCGGTATTTGTGGATCGCATGATTAAACTTGCCGTTATGAATGATATTCCGCAAATGCACACGATAGAAATAACAAAACATATAAAGCTGACTCATATTAGAAATTATGGGGCAGCTTTTTAATTTTTGCAAGCGGGCGAGGTCAGATGCTCGTAGCTGTTACCACCGTTACAATAGTGGTTATGCTGTATTTTTTCTTGAAAAATGCAAGCGATCTTTCGCCCAAGATGAGTGTTGGGCTTGTAGGGCTTCTCGGAGGAGGACTGGGGAATCTCATAGACAGGTTGTATCTGGGAAATGTCGTGGACTATATATCGGTGGGCAGCTTCCCGGTCTTTAATTTCGCTGATATCTGCATCACCTGTGGCTCTACGCTTGTATTGTTGTCTTTGATTCTGAGTATGAGAGGAAAAGTTGAAGATTAAGGTGGACGTAGGCAATAATCAACGAAGGGCGGACGTATACATCGCCGGTGCGCTTAAAATATCAAGGGCTAAGGCGGCAAAACTCTGTGATGTTGGCTCTGTTACCTTAGATGGAATAAAGATTTCTAAAAATCATAGGATGAATGCAAACGATTTATTGGAAATTTCAGATGATCGGGAGGCCGGGTTACACCAAAGTGAACAGGACAGTACCGGTGTACACATAAGCAGTGATGATGTCGAGGTCATTAAGGTACCTGAGGATAATGATCTTTATAATGCAAAACGAAGAGGGCATACCAAGATAGGGCATATTGTACGAAGATGATTACATTATAGTAGTTGATAAACTGCGGGCTCCTCACGCACGCTAAGGGATGATAAGTCCTTGAATGTACGCTTTCCGATAAAAATCTTTGAATATACCGAGGGAAGCCCTTGCAAATGGACGCGAGCGAACCGCCCCAGGGGTAGTCACAGGCTCGATAGAGGCACGTGCGGAGTGATGGTTATGGCAAAAACGGATACTGCTTGAAGCATCTTACAGAAGCTATCTGGGAAAAACAGGAAGTAAAGTAAGGAATATGAGGCTATAGTTTATGATAATATAGTAAGAGATTCTGGTTGTTACAGCAAAAGATAGAAAGAAACACAGACTTAAGATGAGTGCGGAGATGAAGGCAGAGAAGCACACACGGAATTTACAGGTGATAGAAAGATTCGGCAAATCCACCTATGTGAGTCTAGTTATAAAACTCAGGACGCACACATCAGATAGGGTGCATATGAATCACATCCACCATCCGGTACTCGGAGACATGCTTATACGGTAAGAGGAAGGATAAATTCAATCTCATGTAAGCCGATGCTAAGATCTAAGAAGAGGATTTCTTCATCCTATCACTCTGAGAAAATGAATTTACTGCATGATGCTGCATGAATTTAGAGAGAATTTTAAGAATTTTGAGGCAGAAATAAAGGATTTTATAAGAAGGGGTGAAGATATGCCTAATGAACAAAATGAAAAAGTCAAAGAGTGAAGGCAAAATTTTATCTACAATATCATCGAGGAAGATATTAAAAACAATAAGAACGAAGGAAAGATAATGACAAGATTTCCTCGAGCCGAACGGCTATCTTCATCATAGGACATGCAAAGCGCAATTTGCTTTGAGTTTCAGTGCGGCCGCCAACACGGAGGCAAGTGCAACCTTCGCTTCGATGATACGAATCCTGCAAACGAGGATATGGAAGTATGTAAATTCTATAGAAGAGGACGTGAAATGGCTAGGGTTTAGTTGGGATAAAAAGTTTTGGGCTTCGGACCACTTTTGAGAAAAATGTAGTGAATGTGCGGAAAAGAGTTGATACAAACGGGAGATGCGTATGTAGGTGATCTTAATGCCGATGAAATCAGGGAAACACGAGGGACTTTGACAGAACCCGGCGTCGATAGCCCATACAGGAATAGAACGATAGATGAAAATTTAAAGCTCTTTAGAGAAATGCGAGAGGGAAAATTTGAAGACGGGAGCAAGGTGCTACAGGGCTAAGATAGATATGTCAAGTTCAATATAAATATGAGGGATCCCAGATATATAGAATAGCAGGATGCATCATCACAATACGGGCGATGATTGGTGCATATATCCGATGTGTGACTTTTGCTCACCCGCTGGAGAGATGCTATAGAGTGAGTGACGCATTCTTTGTGCACGCTTGAATTTGAGGATCCAGACCGCTATACGATTGGTTTTTGAAAAACTGAAGCGGCCTAATCCGCCCCGAACAGATAGAATTTGCAAGGCTAAAACTCACAGGACGACTGCGAGTAAGCGAAAACTTGCAAAGCCTCGTAGATGAAGGCAAGGTCTCAGGATGGGATGATCCGAGGATGCCTCACCATAGCAGGTATAAGAAGAAGAGGTTATACGCCCGCAAGCATAAGATACTTTGATGATGACATGAGGTGTAGCTAAATCAAACAGCATTGTGAGATACAGCTATGCTTGAAAGTTGCATAAGAGACGAGTCTTAAAAGAAGTTGTTGTGAGTAAAAACGTTGTGTTTGACTCCTATCAAGGTTGTGATTACGAATTATCCTGAAGAAGGGAAGAGCTCATGAGATTGAAAATAACAGAAATAACTGAAGCCCCTCGGTAGCCGAAAGGTGCCGTTCAGCAGAGAATTATATGAGCGGTGAAGATTTGCGATGAATCCGTGAAAAATATTTCAGACTGTTCAAGAAATGAAGTGCGATTTAAGCGTATTTTTATAAAAGTGTAATGATGTTGTAACTCGATGATGAAGGGCAAGGGTCATAGAGCTTTTATGCACCTATGATCCCGAAACGAGGAAGCGGTAGCGGTTTTGATGGCAGGAAAGTGAAGGGTACCATACATTGATAGATAAGAGACCGCCGTCAAGATAGATAAACGAGTACGAAGATCTGTTCATTAGCGATGGCGATGAAATGAAAATTCAATGAAGGGTCTAAGATACGGCGAGAATGCTTTTGCAGAGCCTCCATAGAGGAGATGAATCCGGGGAGACAAGGTGCAATTTTTCAGGCACGGATATTATACAAAGGATGAAGACGGTAGCTTTTAACTCGATACACTTCTTAAATCTTCATGGAAGAAATAGGTGCCGGATGGTAGGAAATTTTGTTAAAGATTCTGGCTTTTCAGGTAGCGGGATCATATCCGGCGTGTTGCTGGTTGCGATTTAATAGAATTCCTCCGTCTTGGCTGGAATATGGACAAACCTCGAGTGAAGAGTTAAAGAGAGAAAGCGCTTTAATGGATTCCGTACGCCCCCGTCTCGCAATTGAGTTCGGACTTGTTTGCAAGCTCGCCTACTTCGATATTTATTATGCTCTCGCCCTGCGATGATCACTATTTGCTGTTGGTATTCACAGTCATAGGTGATTTTAAGGCAAGGATAGTGGTGGATGGCGAGATATTGTTGTTTGCGTGTTGCGCAGGCTTTATGGACAGCACGAAGGCATGCGAAACATATTCTACGGTGCGCCTGACCGGCGGAGGCTTTTTGCTTTAATATCCGTAATAGGGTGGGTTGATTACAAAGACGGAAAACATTGGGATTCGGTGATGTCATGCGTGGCGGCCGCCTTGAGCGGTGCTGGTTTCGACGGAATAGTGGTTGTGCTCGTCTCGCCTTCCTGATGGCCGGTGTTTTGCAGCCCGCGTACTTTAAAGAACAAGAATGCTGAAAGAGAGCTATATTCCGCTCAAAGCCGTTTATTTCACTTGCGGGTGTCATTTACATGGTTGCATTTTGAAGGCGAGATGAGCGATAAAGGACTCGTTGCGAAGCATATTGCTTTAAAATATCCTATGACGGCAGTGCATTTAAGCGGGTTTTCTAAAATCATGGAATAACCAGCGTGTGGCGAGATAGAAAAATGCATTGAAGCCCATAGTTGGCGACGCAGAGATTTTCAGCTGTATAGACAGGACTGATGCCGGCGTCCATGCTTTTTCTCAAATATTCAGCTTTTCATATGATACGAATATGCATACACGGTAGATTGGTTGAGGTTTTTGACCACGCCTTTTCAACTAGGGGAAGTCGGATTACAGAAAGCAGGCCGCACTGCAATAGAAGGTTGGGCGGAGCTCGGTAGGGCTATGAACTCGGATATTTTGTGAAAGGCAAAGCGACACATCTACGTTTTTAAAAAGAATGCCGGCAGTGATATTTTTGCCAGAAACCACATGCTTTTGACAAACGGTGATTTAAATGTGGGTAGAATGAAAAGAGGAAGCTAAAGGCATTTGTAGGAGAACATGATTTTTCGGCATTTAGAACTCAAGACGGAAGATCGCCTCATCCGCAAAGTCTTCAGCGCAAATGTAATATCTTGCGAGGAATTAAACGATGGGATTCATGAGCCGCTTACAGACGAATACGGTAGAATCTGGACACTCATAGCTAAAGAAAAAGGCTGCTACCGAGGCTAACATTTAAGTAACCTCATCAGGGCTATGTGGTTTTTTGCGGTTACAGGTGAAGGGTTCTATACAATATGGTGCAGTAGAATAATGGCGGGAACACTGCTTGAAGTGGGCAAAATAAATTTGATAAAGCCGGTTTGCGATGTGTTAGGAAAATCTAAAAATAGACAAATGGCAGGGATTACTGCTCCGCCTCAGGGTTGTGATCTCGATGAAGTATTCATGAATGCAGAATTCCCGGCGTTTAACGTCATAGACTTGGAGAAACACAATGATGGATGACAACGAAAGAATCAGCTGGGACGAATATTTCATGCGATTTGCGAGCTTGCAGCTACCAGGACTCACCTGTCTTAGAAGAAGTGTCGGTGCTGTTATCGTTAAGAACGCTATTTTAGCTACAGGCTATATGACAAATGGCACCCAAAAAGTACCTCATTGCAAGGATCTTGAGGGTGTCTTAGAGAAAAGTCTCAATGTTCCCTCGGGTGAGAGGCACGAGCTTTGTAGAGCGCTCCATGCGGAGCAAAATGCAATTATTCAGTGTGCGATGTCAGGGCAAAATATCGAAGGGGCCACGATACATTACGCATCAACCATGCATCATATGTTCTAAAATGATTATAAATGCCGGTCAGCGAATAGTCGTGAGAGAGGTATCCCGACAATCTTATGAAACAGATTTTATCAGAGTTGGGCAGGCTTTTCCATAATTATGCTGGGAGAAGAAAATGAAGCATTACGAACCTGATATTGGCGTTTTTAATGTCTTTTGGGATATCCGTATTCTTATCGCCGTTTAGCATATTTATAGCGCATAAACTTAAGATAGTGGATGTGCCGAAGGACAACAGACGTGTTCATACAAAGGCTATACCGAGGTTTGGTGGATTTGCCATCTTCATAAGTCTTACGGTTACGTGCACACTCCTGCCTGCAGACTCAACATGCGAGGCGCACTGGGAATCACCTTGATGTTTATAGAGGGCGCTTGATGATAAATTTGAGTTTTTCAGCCAAGGTAAAACTTATAGGGCAGATCGTAAGTGCACTTGTTTCTATACGCCATGGGTGTTGAAATCACAGTCATCAGAAATATAATAGGAGATGGTTACTGGCAGTTCGGCACGGCAATATCTGCGATCGTTACCATAATATGGATCGTAGCCATAACGAATGCCGTGAATTTAATAGACGGTCTGGATGGGCTCGCTGCGGGCGTTGCTACGATCGCGGCCTTTGCAGCGCATATGTTGCATACATCGCGGGAGCGACCTGGAGGCAAACCGCAATGCTTACGATATCAGAGCTGCGCTCGGCTTTTACCTTATAATTTTCATCCGGCAGTTTCATGGAGATTCAGGTTCGCTGGTGCTGGGCTGTTTCTGCGCGCTTTTCCGTAGAGGTAAATGTTAAGACGGGAACGGTGGTCGCTATGGTGGTGTTGCTGTTGGTTTTGAGCGCTTCCCTATAATAGATACGTTGTTGCCATATTCAGAAGATTGATCAAAGGTATGCCCCTCAGCATGGGGAGAGATAAGGATCATATACATCATAAAAGTGCTCAGAATGGGACTTGGACAGGTACGTTTCAGTGTCTACGCTGCATTGCATCAGCGGTGTTAGAGCGAGCTGGCGGTGCTTTTCGAGCAGGGGACTTAGGAGAAACCATAGCTCTTATCGGGACAGCATTACTGCATATATTTATCTTTGCTTACGGATGAAAACAACCTCAGAATATCCGAAAGGCTTTGAAACACTGCAAGTGAAGAGGCTGAAGAGGACGATGAGGTTGTTGAAAACGACGAAAAATAATTGCATAAATTTTGTAAAATGATGGAAAACGTTAATAAAATAAGAAAATCCAAGCAATTTTTGTAAAAGAATCATTAACTCGGTTTTAAATATATTTTGTGTTGCATTAATAATATAATGCGAGACACTTAATTATAGTGCAATAAACTTCACATAGACGTCGATTATCAGGCGGTTTATTTTTATTGGTTGAAATTTTGTGCGATATTGAAAACAGCGTTTTAACTCAAAGGAGGTTCTCTTTGATTTAGAGGCGATAAGATGAATTCAAGAAGCAGAAAAGAGGTTATCAAGATGACGGAAGAAGCGGAGAAAAGCTGAGAAATTAAAAACTGATTTTGAGGAGAAATTGCTAAAAGACGCAGAAGAGCTGTCGAAAGCAAAACTGATGAAAAGATTGCAAAGATACTGCAGATGCAAAGGAAGAAGCAGATAGGATATCACAATCTGATTTTAGAAGAGGGTAAGGCCACCGCAGAGGCAGTTACGCTTTGGTCAGGTGAAAAGAACATTGACAAGGCCGCAGAGTTCATCGTGGAGAGGACATTAGAAAATGGCAATTGTTATTATGAGTAAGTTTTGAGCTTTGCGTTTAAACCGGACAAGGAAGCCTATAGTATCCGAGATACAAAAAGCTTCGAATACGCACACTACGCAGATCTCACAAAAACGGATGAAGAAATAGTTTGTAGGCTTCTACAGATAAGGAGAGGGTGTCCGAGATCTCTAGCAAGGTTATCGAGGATAGTTTGGTATAGACCAGCTGCAATATGAAGGAAGCAAGAAGGTCATACCTGTTCTGTCGGAAGAGGAAATGAAGGATATCGCAGCATCGATAGACTTTGACAAGGTATACGAAGAAAATATATTCGCTATATAGCGAAAAAGGAGAAGATAAAACAGGAAAATCACGGAGGTTCATACGAAAAGCATGGATCTTATGCCGTGGGAAGCGTTTAAACATAGCTTTAAAAGATATCGGCGAAAAATGCAATGACGGTTAAAAGCTGGTGGTACCGTACCGCAGACTACGATCAGGCATTTAAAGCCATGATAGAAGAAAATGACTTGGTCTATGCAGACCTTGTATCGGAGAGGGCAGGGCATACAAAAGTATGATCTTCGTGTAGCGCTTGCAAAGGACAGACAGGAGGCTGTAGAGCCGCTGAGGAAAAACGGCTTAATCAGAAGCTCGCCTTTTCTGAAGAGCCCGCCGCCGAGCTTAAGAGTCTTGAAGCGGCGGAAGCGAAGCTGAACGAGGTTTCTTCAGAAAACGCAAAGGCTTGGTGGGCAACCTCGAATATCTTGTAAAGCCAAAAGCGCTTTACGAGGTTGAGGCGAGCGAAAAGGTGTGCTACAGCAGCAGAGAATTTCAAAGAGACGAACAGCATGTATGTAAGCGGGTACATTCCTACATCAAAGGAAGCTGACTTTAAGCGTAGTGCTAGAAGAAACTGCGAAGTCCCACCGTGATTTGTCAATAAAAGCCGGCAGACAGAGACGATGATAAATGTGCTCTATAGTACTTAAAACAACAAATTCGTATCGGCCTTGAATCGCTCACAAAGATGTATTCACTGCCTAAGTATAATGAGTTGGATCCTACCCCGCATCAGCGCCATTCTATTGGTTCTCTCGGAATGATGGTAGCCGATATAGTGATATGGTGCGGTTTTATTTTAGAACTTTATTCGGCATAAAGAAGAGCAAACCCCTGCCGCTCTATGATTCGCTGCTAGGATGATAAACCTTGCAGCATAGCGGTAATACTTTTTGGGAGTGATGTATGGTCTGTTATTTGGAGTCACCTAAAAATGAACGGAAGACCGATAGCGATATTTAATAATGAGAAAGATTATGCCCTCCTCGAGTGTCCATAGCCTTAGGACTTGTGCATCTTTTCTCGTGGGCTTGGTGTTAAGGCGCACATGCTTATTAGGAGACGGAAAGCTGGTAGACGCATTCTGGATGTAGGGCTTTGGGTGTTTGCGCCAGGGTCTCCCATAGACTTTAGGTGGCAATAGCGATAGAGACATGTCTGCGGTACAAATGATGGTGTTTGAAAGTGCTTATGATAGCGAGCATGGTAGGCATATTGGTATTCGGAGCAAGAGATAGAGAGTTATGGGAGCGAGGGTAGGCGGAGGAATATGCGAGTTATACGGAATTACAGGTCACATAGGGTGACTTCGTATCGTATTCAAGGTCTTATGGCGCTCGACTGCATGGAGCATTCATATCGATATGCTAAATCTAATTGCAAAATTAGTCGGCCATGGACCGGGTTTGATAGCGAGTGTTATCATCCTTGTGGTCTTCCATGGGTTTAATATATTTTTAAGTTCGCTTTGTAAGTTACGCATTTGACACGACTTACATATGTGAATCGTAAAATTTTATGAAGGTGGAGGGTATAGCCTTTAAGAATCAAAAGATTGAGCCAAAAGTATGTAAGGCCGAAATAGCAAGATTATTGTATCTTTTGGAAGGAGGGTATCTTAGATGATGTTGAGTACGAGGGCACAGCAAACGCAGCTTTGGCTGCAGGAGTAGGACTTAGTTTTGAGTCTATCGGAGGAGCGGCGATAGCCGGTTTAGGTGCGGCCCTTGCAGCGGGCTATGGCAGGTATCGGTTCTGCATACGGTAGTGGTATCGCAGGTGAGGCGGCTTTCGCTTTGATGATAGACGAACTGCAAAATTCGGTAAAATCACTGGTATTACAGCTACTACCGGCAATGCAAGGTCTATATGGTTTTTGTAATAGCGCTGTACAATGCTTCAGTTAAAGCCCGATATGCCATTGCATCAGGATTTTATCTATTTGCAGCATGTCTTCCTATTGCAATTGTAGGTCTTCATTCCGCTAAGTCACAGGGTAAGGTTTCTGCAGCGGCAACAACATACTGGCTAAGAACGAAGAGCACCAGACTCAGTGGTATCATCTACGCCGTAATGGTAGAAAACATACGCAATATTGGTATTTGTATTTTTCACTTATATTACTTTACATCTGTTAAATTTTAAGCGAGGTGTAAGATGGCAACCCTGACAACATAGATAAGTAAAATAGTGAGTGATGCAAAGGGTGAAAGCGATGCTGAACTTACCAAATTAGAGAAAAGAGGCATGCCGAAAAGTTTGCGTCATTATGGAAAAGCAAAACCCAGGAATGTCAAAAAGAAAATAGAAGCAAGCATGAGAAGGTAGCATAATAAAGGAGCGTATGGTTACGTCCGCAAAGCTCAAGGTAAGAGATGAAGTACTTATGGCAAAGCGCCGTGATCGCAAAGGCCTTCGATTTGCGTGGAGCAAAGGCTTGCAGACATCAAACGAGGGGCGAATACGGGAAATTTTTAAAGTCTGCGCTTGACGGCGAAAAATTCTGCTGGATGCTTTCGGCAAGTTTTCGTGCACCGAAAGTTTTTGAATGAGGCGAAAAAGTCATGCCTTCTATGAATGTAGTAGCGGATGACGCTATTAAATCGGGATTTGTGATTATCAGCGATAATTATAGTTTGAATTTCAACTTCGATGCTTTTGGGGGATGAAGCCCGTGAAAATATAGAAAAGAATGTTGAAAACTACTATTTGATGAGACCAATGCAAAGAGCAGGATTAAGCATACATAGCTCAGCTGCAATAAGAGTTATGAAAAAGGGCTTTAAATCAAAGCTTATTTTCTAAGGCTCACGGATCTTGAAAGCGCCGGGAGATGTCTCCAAGGTTGTTGTCGGATTCAATATATGCAGAGAGGGTGCTTAAGCAGGAATCAATACAAAATACTGGAGATGTCATTTTCACCGGAGCTGTAAATGCATATAATTTTGTAAGAGAACAAAAGGGCGGAGAAGCGGCATATAGCTTCGTAGCGCTTAAGTATGACATGCACAATATAAAGGTGCTGTTAAAAGTCCGGCGATATTGATGAGGATCTTAGCGAACTTTATCTCAAGTCATCGGAAGAATCAGCGTCATGCGATAAAGAGACTTTGGAAAGCGGCAAGAACGAGAGCAGGGATGTGCTGTAGCAGCAATATAGCTATACAGGCGTACGATCTTTACAAGCAAAACAAGGATGCGCAGCAGGCGGAAATGATCATAGACAGTTCTTCTTGAATGAGCTTCTAAGAATCGGTAAGGAGATAGACGCTTTCACTCGGAAAACGAATCATTCTTTTACATGAGTATGCAAAAGCTTTTCAGATACATCCAATATTCAAATGGTGATAAGGGCTAAAGGATCACGGCAGGCAATGGATAAACATTAAAGATTTTCCTCGAAAGCGGCAATATCGACATCAGATATTTAGAAAGTCTCATCTGGAGACACCTAAGGTTGTGATAGAGAGGCTGGTATCTTCAGACATGCACATAAGGGCTTTTTAGAGGCCATATCAAAGGATGAGAAAACGGAAATTTATTGAATTTTGAGAGGGTGCTTGAAGATTATCTTATGAAAAGACGAAAGAAGCTAAGATGATATCTGCAGGACCCTGAGGTAATGTTTGCTCACGTCCATGCCAAGGGCTGAGATATAGAACTGCCGGGAATATGAGGCTCATATATATTTCGAAGATGAACGGTAAGAGTCCTGATTCCATTAAAGAAAGGTTGGTGCAGACATAGGCGCAAAAAGATTGCGATAATAGGAGACAGAAAATAGCGTACTTGCGTTCGCGCGCTTGGGGTGAGGTTTTACCCTGGACGGCAGGATGGAGATAAGAAATGCCATAGATACTTTTGGCCGATGAGGACTACTGGAATCATATTGATCACCGAGCAGATGGATTTAGTCAGGATCAACAGCACGATATGACAGCGCAGTGACACCGGCTATACATTGGTACCTGAGCAACAAGGGTTCGCTGGGAGTCGGGCTTGAGCGCATAGATATATATAGAAAAAGCAATAGGATCCAGTATAGTTTAGGAAGAGAGGCATATTTTGAAAACCGCAGATTATAAAGGTGGCAGGACCTCTGTAGTTGCAGAGGGAATGGAAGAAGCGAACGTGTATGATGTGGTATACGCTCTGGATAACAAGTTGATCGGTGAAACTGGCTGAATGCGAAAAGATAGAGCTTCTATTCAGGTATATGAAGAGACGTCCGGCATAGGCCCCTGGGGAGCCTGTACACTACCGGACAGCCCCTATCTATAGAGCTCCCGGGTCTGCTTTGAAGGAATGTTTGACGGTATTCAAAGGTCATCAAATGTACGGATGTCGGGTGATTTCTTGATAAAGGGTATCGAGGCGTTGGCGCTGACGACAGAGAAAAGGTGGCATTTTGCCACGGTTGCGAAGGCCGGCGATGTGCTTGAGGCAGGTGATGTCATAGGAATAGTCATGGCGAAACGGAAAGTAGTAGACCACAAGATAATGGTACCTTCGGTGTAAGGGCGGAGAAGTCGTTCTCAATCACCGAGTTGAGACCTAAGCGTAGAAGTTTGTCGAGGTCAAAAATAAAGGAAACGAAGAGCACTGAGCTCACACTGATGCAAAATGGCCGGTTTCGTGGGCGGGAAGGCCTTATAAAAGAAATTGATCCGGACATTCCATTGGTTACGGGACAGCGGATAGATACGTTCTTCCCTGTTGGAAAAGGTGGCATGGCAGCTGCTACCGGACCGTTCGGCTCGGGTAACTGGTGGTACAGCATCAGCTTCAAAAGTGGGCGTGATGCCGAGATAGTGATCGCGTAGGTTGCGTGGAGAACGTGGAAATGAGATGACGGACGTACTCATGGGAGTTCCCGGAGCTTGAGGATCTCTAAGACCGGAGCATCGCTCATGAAGAGGACGGAGTCATAGCAAATACTAAACATGCTGGTAGCTGCGCGTGAAGCATCCATATATATAGCAGTGGAATCACATTTAGGTGAGCGTATTTTAGAGATATGGGGTTATTCGTGGCGATGATGGCGGGATTCCACATCAAGATGGGCAGAGGCGCTTCGAGAGATGTCCGGAAGACTTGAAGAGATGCCGGGAGATGAAGGTTATCCCGCATACCCGCAACACGTGTTGCAGATCTCACTGAAAGATCGGTGCGTGATAGTTAACGGTCTAAGGCGACGAAGAGGGAGCGTTAACGCTCATTGAGCTGTAGTCGCCTGCAGGCGGAGATATTTCAGAGCCCGTATCTCAGGCAAACGCTGAGAAACGTAAAAGGTATTCTGGAAGCTCGACTATGCGCCTCATATGCCAGACATCCCTTTGGCTATAAACTGATAGATTCGTATTCGCTATATCAAGATAAGATGGATAAGATTTGGATAAAATGTAAGTGATACCTTCTCCGGTAATAGGCTGAGAGCTGTGAGAATCTTGCAGGAAGAGGCCTACCAGGAAATTGTAAGGGCTTTGTAGGTAAGGATTCACTTTTCAGAACCCCGACCAGCTAAAGTCTTGAAATTGCAAAGTCCATAAGGAGAGACTTCCTGCAGCAGAATGCCTTTCTATGATGTGGACACATTCTGTCTGCTTGAAAAACAGTTTAAGATGCTGTCCATCATACTAGGATTTTACGATAAAGGACCAAGGCTATTGAGGATGGTGTGTACGTAAACGAGATTACATCCTCGTACTCGTCTTGAAAGGCTAGAAGAATGAAGGAAATCCCTGAGGATAAGAAGATAGCTGAAATAGATGAGCTTAAGAAAACATTTATGCAGAAATAGATGCGCTTGCAGGAAAGAGAGGGAAGATAGATGCTTAAGGGAATATAAGAGCGTAAGCGAGGTTGTTTTCATCCTCTAATGATAGTAGAGAGGGCGTTGAGGGTGTAAAATACGACGAACTTGTAGACATCAAGATGCAAACGGGAGAAAGAAGGCGAGGCAAGGTACCGAAATAGATGCCACAGGGCAATGGTGCAGGGTATTTGAAGGTTCGTCGGAATAAATCTTCCGGATACCACGGTGAGATTCTTGGGACATCCACTGGAGCTCGGTGTCGGAAGATATGATAGACGGTATTCGATGGCCTTGAAGACCTATAGACGACGGCGCCCTAAGCTTGTGCTGGACATGAAGATGGATATTAACGGTGCGCCGATAAACTGGTATCAAGGACCATCCGTCAGAGCTTATCCAGACAGGGATATCTTTGCATAGATGGACTCAATACCTGGTAAGAGGACAGCAGCCTCATATCTTCAGGTTCCGGTTTACCGCAACAACGTTGCGGGCTCAGATTGCAAAGACAGGCACAGGTGATTGGGACAAAATGAGAAATTCCATGGTGGTGTTTGCTGACGGGTATAATCGTCTGAAGAATCAAGTTCTTTTGTAGATAATTTAACGGAAACCGGAGCAATAGACAGATCGGTATTGTTCATAACGCAGACGACCCTGCGATAGAACGAATAGCAAACTACTTTGAAGATGGCTTTGACATGTGCTGAGTACTTCGTACGTGAAAAGCGGGTGGCGCAGGTGCTTTGTAATAATGACGGACATTGGCACGAATTATGCAGATGCTCTTCGTGAGGTGTCAGCTGCACGTAAGGAAGTACTGGAAGAAGAGGTTATCGATATCTATATACGGATCTGAGCTGGAATGTATGAGAGCCGCAAGATTTCAGGAAAGTTGGGCCGAATCACTCAGATTCCGATACTACTACAATGCCTGGAAGACGATATTACCCATCCTATTCCTGACCTTTACAGGGATATATCACGGAAAGGGCAGATAAATCCTTTTCAAGAGAACTTCACAAGAAGGGGAAATAACCTGCCTATAAATATTGTTCCATCCTTTCAAGGCTTACGATAAGGGAATAGGTGAAGGCAAGACACGTGAAGACCATGCGATACGATGAACCAGATATATGCAGCCTATACTGCGATTGCAAGGAGAACTTTGTCATGATATTAGTGATTCCGCCCTTTCAGAATCTGACAAAAGCATTTTCAAAGTTTGCGGAAAAGAATTTGACAACCAACATGTAAATCAAGGTTATAATACACAAACAGAAGCATCGAAGAAACTTTTGAATTTAGGATGGAAGCCGAACTCATACCTAGACACGAACTTAAGAGAATAAAAAGAACAGCATATCGATAAATATCTCGGCAAAGTATAGAATCAGAAGGTATGATTCAAATGGCTAAATTGCAGGTAACCCCACAAAGAATGAATTTAACAGAGCTTTAAGGCTCAGCTTTGTAAAGAGCAAGCGTGGGCATAAGTTGCTTATGATAAGCAGGATGAGCTTATGAGGCGTTTTTATAGATTTGATATCTGAAAACAGACGTTCTCGAAAAGAAGTGAAAGTGAGATGGAAGTGCACTTGCGGCGTTTTTGGTGGCTTCCTGTAGTTACCACCCCTAAGATGCTTGCAGAGGCTGTAAGTTTTCCTAAGGGCGGATGTACGCTTGATATCAGTTCTGAAAATGTCATGAGTGTAATGGTTCCCAAGATGGAAAATCGTAAAAGGATCTGGGAATCAGGATGCAGAGCACGATGATGTATCCGTATAGGTTATACCTTTACGTCTGCGGAATTGGATAAAGGCCGTAGACGGACTCGACAAGGTGCTCGATAAGCTATAAGGCTTGGTGGAAATAGAAAACTTGCCAGTTGCTCGCAGATGAACTTGAAAAGTCAAGGCGAAGGGCAAATGCATTGAATACAGGATGATACCCGACCTGAAGAGACTATCAGGTTATCATGCGCTTCGTTTGGACGAAAACGAAAGAGCCACCACACAAGGCCTGGCGAAGGTCAAGGATATAATTTCCGCCGAAGAAGCACAATCCGAGTAATAGAGCATATTTGCGATGCTCTGCAGGTATATTTTCCTTTGGTGCGACTTGGGAACCATTGTGCTATAATGGATTTCGGAGAATTTTAATTATGCTGTAAGCATGCTGCTTTAGAGAATAGGAGATGAGATGCGCGGTTTGTGGGCTTTATAAGTAAGGATGTAAATGATCCCCGGAGTGTTTAGGGCTATGACCGAGATGATCAGTCAGGACCCGACAGCGACTGGCTTTTGAAGTAGGTTCTCGCATTTCGGGTTTAGAAGGCTTCATGATTGATGAATCGTTCGCAGCCCATCATCGCAAGTACGGGAAATGCCGTGATCGTATTTAACGGCGAAATATATAACTATCAGGATATAAAAAGATTTGTTGAAGACCGGTTATGAATTTAAGACGGATACGGATAGTGAAGTCATAATTGCAGGATACGAACGGTACTGGCATAGATGAGCTTTCTTCAAAGCTTGGAGGCAGCTGTTCGCATTTACGATTTGGCGATAAAAGAAGGATATCATAGTAGGGGCAGAGATCACTGGAATAAAAGCCTTATTATTACAGTAAACAGGGTGATGATTTTTGCTTGGCTCTGAAATTAAAGCTAAGGTATCCGAAATTTAAAAAGAGATAAACACAAGAGCCTTAAAGCATTATTTGTATTTCAGTACAAATCCTCTTGATGAAAGCTTTTTAAGGGAGTAAACAAGTTGTGTCCGCATTACTACACCCTATGAAGATGGTAAGATGGACATTAAAAAGTATTTTGACCTGTACTGATTACCAAGATATGTCGCTTGATGACCTCTATAGAAAGAATTGATACGCCGAGTGAATCAAAAATATCATCAGATCAGCGATGTGGAGGGAGCGTTTTTATCGGGCGGTGGATTCCAGTTTTGTTAAGTGAGCAAGAGCAGACCTGAGAAAAACATTTTCCGTAGGCTTTTGAAAACGACGGCTTTGATGAAAACCGTATATTCAAAGGATCTTTCAAAGAGGCTTGGAATATTTTTCCAAGATGATATCGCCCTGATGAATTTTTGAAGGCATCAGGCGGTGCAGTATTATTCGGATGAACCGCATGCAAAACCTTTCATCGGTGGCGCTTTTACTTTTAGCGCGGCTAGCGAGGAACATGTCAAGGTCGTACTTTCAGGTGAAGGTGCGGATGAGCGTCTTTGCAGGGTGATAACGATTACGAAGTGCCTTTTTACATAAATTATACAAGTTAGCTCCATTTTGTCTGAGATATAAACCCATAATATGAGTAAGGATAAGCTGCATTTCAGAGGGCGTACGATAATTATGAAATACGGTGAAAGCCTGAACCTGCACTACATAGGGCAGGCAATGATGTCTGATGATGAGGCTAATAATATCTTGAAGAGCAAATACAAAAATGCTGTGAGAAGGCGAGTGACCACAGCAAAATATTACGACAAGGTAAGGATATGGATGATGCTTCCAAGATGCCTTCCTCGATATGAATATGTGGATAGTTGATGATATATTGCTAAAAGGCAGATAAGATGACGATGGCAAAATTTTGGAGCCTGGAGTGCCGTTCGATAAGGAAATGTGGGATTTAACAAGAGATTCCTATAAAAGCTAAGATGGCAAAATCTACGACTCAAGTATGCGTTCAGAAGGCTGCTGAGCGAATCATTCCAAAGGGATGGTTCGCAGGCGTAAAGCAGGATTTATGGCGTTTGTAGAGTTTTTACAAAGGAAGAAAAGTATTACGAGATGGTCAAGGATGTTTGCCAAGTCTGTTTGCAGCGTGAATTTTTGACAGCGAAAATAAAATGAACTTCTCGACATGCATTATAAGGGCTTCAAAAATACCGGACGTAAGGTGTATAAATATCTATACCTTCCTCGTATGGTATGAACAGTGTTCGTGAATGAGATGCCTCAATAATATGATGGGTTCTGTTATAGATCAGTGAGGTATGGGCGGTATTTTTGTAAAATGAGACGAAAAAGTATTCTGCAAAAATGATTGACAGGTACAGCTTGCGTTTGCTAGAATATTGCTATTGCGAGTGAATGAATTATATATAGATCGGGAGGACAAGAAATGGCGGTACCTAAGAGAAAAACATCAAAAGGCAAAGAGAGAGACCTCTAGAAGAGCACAAAATATGAAAAACGGTATCCGCATCAGCATTTGTCCTAAAATGCAAAAGGAGCCCAAAGTTACCGCACTAAAGAGTATGTCCGACATGCAATACCTATGACGGTAAAGAGCATTGTAAAAGAAGAAGCGTAGCTTAGCAGCTGTGTTTTATATTTTTAAAACCGCCGTATGGCGGTTTTTCACATTGTAGAGAATATAGTAGGGTTAATGTAATAAATCTAATATTGAAATGTATGTAGTAGATAATGAGTTTAAGGTTAGATGATGGCTAAAACACATGGTAGCACATTTTTCCATAACAAATTACATAGTGACTCTAACGTTGTGAAGGTTAAAATACAACGGTAAATCGTGTGATTAAAATAGGCAGGTGGATATGGAAGATGTAAAAAAAGAAATTCAGATGTCTGAAAGCTTTAGAGTGGCATCTTTGTTAGCCGTGTGCGGAGGGATCCTGGATGCATCATAGCTATCTCTGTAGAGGCGGTGTGTTTGCAAAATGCCCAAACCGGAAATATAGTTCTGGTGGGCGCTGAATGCGGCGCATGGAAATTTTTAGGAGCGCTTTCAGCGGCTATACCGTGTCGCAGACGATTTTCATGCTGGGGCAGTATTATCACGGAGAGCGCGCTGACACAAATTTAAGACTGAAGATGCACAGTTACTGCATTGGCGCCACCTCATGCTGACACTCGAGATAGGCTTGTTTGCTCTTGCCGCCTTCATTCCTATAGGCAAGTGGAATAGCGCCGTAAACGTCATCATAGCCTTTGTGTGTGCTATGCAGGCACAGACGTTTGCAAAAGGTGAGTCATATGCCGACCATGCGTACCGGAAACTTGAGAAGCACGGAGGCTCTGTGTTCATACAAGAGAACTGCGATAAGGGAAGCCAGAGGATCGAGTGTCTTTGGTACGTTTGGAGTGATGTTGTCATTCATACTTGGTGCGGTTGTGGTTCTTTGATAGCGCCGTATTTCCCGGAAGCTACGCTCATAGTGGCAATCGTCACTTTATTTCATAGCCTTCCTTCAGGATGACAAGTCGCCATAAATAAAATGTGCGGAAATATGGTGATAGCACTAGTAGTATTTCGCAAAGGGCTTTAATTAGCAGCTTTTATAGGCGCGCTAATTTATATCTATTATCAGGAGGAATTATGGAGGACTCTTTTGTTGGGTAAAAGAGCATGGCACGAATGTCAAGACCGAAGCGGTCGCAGGCATTACCACGTTTCTGACTCGACGTGTACATCCTGGCTGTAAATCCAAGCATACTGTCCGCCACGGGAATGGATCCCAGAGCCATCTTCAGCTGCCACATATGTTGCATCGGCTGCAGGTACTTTGAATGATGGCGCTTTAGTCAAACTATCCTATAGCGTTATCATCATCCGAAATGGGACCGAATGCATATTTGCGTTTGAAGGAGTAAGCCGAGGCTCGCGCAACATGGAATCCAAGATCCTTATGCAGTTGCGCTTTGCGGCGGTCTTCGTTGAAGGTATTATTTTCATAATCTTATCCTAAATCTAGAGAAACACTTGTAAACGAAGTTCCGTAAATTTAAAACTCGGCATTACAGTGGCATAGGGCTCTTTCTATAACGCCTCGTAGGCTGAAAGGAGCAGGCATCGTAGCGGCTGGCTGGCGATACACTGGTAAGTCTTGGCAGCGTAAAACCTCAATTGGTTCTCGCGTTTGTGGGCTTGCGTTTATCGCCGTGCTTTATCACTACAAGGTTAAGGGTCTCAATACTGGGAATATTACTCACATGGGGACTTCGGCAAGTGATAGCCGAAAAAGCGCGATGGCAGGCGTTGTGGACGTTCAAAACCAAGCGTTTTCATTGATTCCCGACTTTAAGCATGGATTGGTTCCTGCGGGCCCCACATGCTGCAGCCTTTGACTTTCAGCTTCTAGCTGGCCACAATTTCATCGTCGGTGGTGGTAGTGTTTTCACTTGTTTCGTAGATTTGTTTGATACGTAGGTACGGTCAAATCGGCGTAGCCTCATAAGGGTAATTTACTAGATAAGGACGTATCCTCCGAAGGCGGAAGAGTGCTCAGCAGATGCGCCAGGTACATGTTTGCGGTGCCGTACGTACTCTCCCACCGTTGGCGTTATGCGGAATCAAGTGCTGGCGTTGCGCAGCGCGGAAGAAATCGGGCTCTATCGGTTGTTACTGTGCGTTGTTATTCATAGTGTCGTTGGTGTTATCTCCCTATATTTGTAGCCATACCGGCGTGTTTGCGGTAGCTCCTGCACTCATTTTTGCAGGACTTTCGAATGATGGTGCGACTCACATGGACCCGATAGTGATGATGCGGCGGGCATGGTGAGCGGTTTCTAGTTATAGGTGATGATGCTGTTTACATATCCAATTGCAAACGGGAATAATGTTCTGACTGGGTTGGCGTCTGGTAATAATTAGAGTGTTCCGAAGAAGGCAAGGGAGATCCACCCGTAATGTGGGTGAGTGGAGCGCTATTTTGTTTAAACATAGTAGCCCACGTGCGAATCCAAGTAGATGCGAAGGTGAATTTATTATGGCGGAATACGAAAACAGGAAAGCAGCGGGTATTAAGAGCAGTTGCTCATATAAGGTGTAGACGATGATGTCTCAAATAGCTGCATTTATACTTTTCGGGGATGTGGAAACTACAAAGGTGGCACATGCAACTACTTCGAAGTTGCTCTTGAATTTGACCTCATCCTCACAGCTGAAGCAAAGTGCATACCCTCGCGTATGAGATGTCGCGACAGTCTGAAAACAAAGACTACGTGTAGCGAGAAAGGGCAAGAAGGGATATATGACGGTGTCCTGGATGTACCCGACACCGCCATTACAACGCAAAGGAGCAGCACTCTATCTGGGCAAGAGGATACTGACAACTGAAGGGAAATATACTTATAGTAGACGATGTGATAAGCACAGGCGAATTCCACTCAAGGCTCTTGAGAAAAGATTGCAAACGAGTGCGTGATGCCAGCCGTTACCGCCAAGCATGTCAATACTGAGCAGGGCGGCAGCGGCAGAGTAGATGACGTTATTTCATCGTGCGTGCTTATATTTATTCGATGGAGAAGGAAACATTACAGGGCCACCGTAGCCCTTTGTTTGGAAGCGGTATCGGCGACGGTACACCGAGCCGCACTCGAAATGCGGTAGCCCTTTCCGGGCACGGTTCGAAACCCACCGCTTCCGCCACGTGCTCGATACTGTCAAGAAGTCCGGCTGACCTGTACACTGTAAGGCGTCTCTCACAAGGAAGGAGTACTCAAGATAGGTCAAAAGAGCACTGATATATACTACAGCAAAACGGTGCAGGTTTAAAGGCCAAAATTACGCTATATCAGAATATTTCTCGAAATGTAATATATGTCTTTACACTCAAGAAGATAGTGCGAGTTAATAGAAGGTGAGTGGACTTGTGTTTTGTAGGTAATACTATCAGAATATATTGCAAAATTTAGTTTGCATGGGTTAGGAGAGGAAGCAGTATAGAGATACTTAAGAGAATGTGAACAATCGTATAAAATTAATCCTTGAAAAATTAAGCTTTTCATTCCAGTAGTTAGGCGAGATTGCATATAAGGGAATTATGGGAAAAATCGGATAAATCGGCTACTGGATAGTAGGTAAAAAGGTGAAGATCTCGACCCTATAGTTGGCATACGGTCATTGGCAAATCTCCGTTTATGCTCGTTTGCTGGCCCTGCGGGAAGGCGGGAAGGGCATATTGTTCCGGTGGATCTACCCGCTGCAAGGAAAGGATCGCAGCCATAATTAGTAGTAACGATATAGCGTTTGCGACTGGAAGAAATACCTCTGGTGAAGTGGAAGAGGCGAAGCTCGTAGACTCTATGATCTACAAATGAAATAAACGAGATACAAATTGATGATGCCTGTCGCGAGAGCAGTAAACACGGAACAACGGTGCAGGTTCCATGCAGCGATGTGGCGAGTGCAGAGGTAGGGACTCACTGGGCAAAGGACGATGATGTTTTCTTTTACATACATTTACGCGCCAGGAAGCGCGGGAGAGCGAAAAGGAGTCAAGATATCGGCGGCAGTACCGCCAGAGAAAAGCTTTGTGGGCCGAGCGGCAGGCATCGCAGGTGAAGACGGCGGCACTTTTTAAATCAGGCGCCCTTTTCATCTCGACCTTCGGTAATGGATCTGTATACATCCTCTTGCATGTGAGGCACGCTTTAAGAGCATAGACAGGAGCTCCAAAAGGATTTTAAGAGTCTTATGGAATATTTAAAGGACGCGAATATAAACTATTGGGCATCTCACACCTTCGTCGTGATCTTTGCTTTTCAGAACCGCCATTTAACGGTGATACATTGCGATATTATTTCTTTTCTGCGGAGAAAAGCTTACAGTACAGGAGACCGCAGGCTGTTGCTAAGATTTGAGAATGCTGAAATACTACATACGTACGGGCCCACAGAGCCAACCGTTGCGGTCATCTCAATAAAAGGATAGGAAAAAGAAATGTTGAGTATTTCACGTGACCTCTCCCAGAGTAGGATGCGAAGCTCGGCACGGAGCTCGAGTAATCGATGAGCTTAAAAGAGGTAGCTCCTGCCTCGTGCTGGCAGTGAGCGCAGTGATAGTAGGAGCTACCGTGAGTCCTTCGGTTATTTTAACTGACGAAGAGAAAACGTCAAAATGTTTTCTGAGCTTTCGAGATCGATGGCAGCAAAACGGTGCGTGCACAGGGCAGGCGATGAAGGTTAGTAGAAGATGACGGGAAATTACTATATTACGAGAATAGGACCAACAGATAAAATTGCACGGCTACAGAATAGAGTCAGGATATAGAGCAAAATCTTTTAAAGATAGACGTGCACCAGCGAGCTGCTGTAGCACCGAAGGAAAGCGAAGGTAAGATAAAGCATTTGGTGGCCTTTTATTGTAAAAAGGCAGTAGCGGTGATTTCAGCGAGCGAAAATGGTAAAGACAGAACTTAAAACATGCTTCCAAGCTATGCTGCTGGCACCTAAGAAAATAGAATTCCTAGGGCACCCCACCTTACGGGTAACGCGTGTTTGATCGTAAAAAGCCAAGGAGACGGTGCAGTGGAACCGTTCAGCGGAGGAAGATTTTTCTTAAGCCTCGCAGCGGCCATTATACCTGCGTTTGAGCACTGGAAGAAGGCAGATAAAGCTTAAGTGATTACAGCTTTGTGGTGTCGCTCGTGTTTATTTATTTTCGCCATGAGCACTGAGGCCTGCAAGCGCTTGTATATTTGGGTTTGTATTGCATTTGCAGTACATCATAGTGCAGGTTTTTGCACACAGAAGGAGGAAGCCTCGGCAAGTCGGGATTGGCATATCATCAGCCATATAGTACTTTCTACCGGCTCCGCTCGCCACTTTATAAAAATCTCTTGAGGCCGGAGCGAATCCATATAAGATATTCGCCTTCCTCGGCATCTCATATCTACATTTTAAGAGTTTGCAGATAATCATAGAGATCCAAGCGACGGGTATATGAAAAGCGCACGTTTGATTTCTTTCATTTTCTGCTGCTCCCAGCGCTCACTCTCAGGGCCCATGACAGGAGCAGGCGTTTTAACGAGTGACATCAATACAGTGATGTCCAAGGAGGAGCATACTGAAACTTTTCTGGTGACGGACTGTTAAAGATATGCAAGGGACTCTTTATAAGTTCGTGCTTGCAACGCATCTTTTCAGCTGATAAACTAACACTTGGCTCGGATGATGACTGCATCAATGCTCATGCAAACATGTATTCTTATGGCATATACCTCTTCTTGATTTTGCGGGATACAGCCTTTATGGCTATCGGCGTGAGCAATCTGTCTATGTCAAGACACCTGTAAACTTCACTGTTTCCTTTATCAGCAAGGATATCAGAGAGTTTAGACAGGTGGCACATCACTCTTCATATTGGTATTTAGAGATTATGTTTTCCTAGGATCACGATGCGGATCGGTGAGGAAACAAATGGTTTAAGAGTAAGATCACTCATATCGCTGTAGGATTTATAATAAATATGACTATACGTGTACGTGCACGGTTTATCGCTTCGTATATGCTGTCAGGCGGTGCATATCATGGAATACGTGCCGGCTCTTACAAACGGTACTTCGAAGAAATCGAAGTTCTGCAAGACAGTACAGCGGTAAAGTGGTTTATTGCGATGCAAACTTTGTTACAATAAATCTTGTTATGTCATGATGTCATTTTCCGGCAGATCTACGAAATGAGGGATGGTCGTGGGAAGACAGTGCTAAACTGGATAAAGCATATATAGAGTAAATACGGAGGAAGCACTGCGAAGAGAAGTTAAGGATATTTTAGCTGAGATTTGCATGAGAAGACGTCAAAGGAAGATAGAGATAAAACATAGTAGAAGAAGATCTTATGGATTCATTGGATTTTACGGAGCAGAAATAGAAGGAATTCTGGGGTTTTATACTCCTGAAGGTGAGGTTAGCGAGAGAGATATGGATGTCTCCAATAAGATTATTGTGCTTATAAAATCAAAGCAATAGAGGAAACTTATGAAGAAAAAAATTCTGGCATTCCTAACAAGCCCATTAATCTGGTGCCCAGCGTACCCTTTCAGCTGAATTCGCCGAAAAGCTCACCTAAATAACAGAGAATTCGGCGGGTGGTGTAGCATGTATAAAGATATGTCTGCAAGGCTATAGGGGCAAACATGCAGGAGGATTCCATGTTGGTTATGGGGTCTCCGAGTTTGACCATGGACAGAAAGAATTTTATCATCCGAGGAACTTTGTGGAATACGAATTTTCCCGCGATATAGGTTTAATATAATCAAAGCCCAACCATGCGATTACCATGGGAGCTATAGCGCCTTATGCGGCAAACAAAGCCGTATTGTTATGTCCATGCCGAAGTGATCCAAAGGGTGCCTCCGCAGAAGCTGTGGAGATTAGCGACCTTCATCATCATAAAATGAAGATATTCCTTGGTTAAGAAAATGTAGCGAAAAAGAGTTCTTAAACTGCTGAAGAAAGGCGATCCCTTTGGGATGGAATACAATGCGAGGGTGGCGATAAGGTACTTATGCAGAAAAACTATAAATTCGAGAAGGTGTATTTAATGTGAGGACACATTCGTAGCGTGATGAGAGACGGGTCTGTGATGACGGATATGTTTTCGTGCCGGTATAAAACCAGACAGGTATAGTAAGGTATGAAGGAAATAAAAATGATGTTGGTCATAACAGCAAGCTGTGAGAATTAAGACTACAAGTACAATATGGATAATAAATTCTGGAAGTATATTTACCCAGAAAGGAGCCTTTAATAAAGAATAAAACAGGAGAAAGGAACTTCAAGAAGTCGCCGGTTAAAAGAGATTTTATCTATTTTCTTAAGATCTGCAAGGTTACTTGAAGATAAGGTTGCCCATCGTAATGCTACCTGTAAACGGCGGCGGTATGATGCGGTGGGGCTAAAAAAGACAGGCGTGACAGATACCCGTGAAGATACGAAAGAGATAAGTGCAAAATATAAGGTAAAGGTAATTGATTTTAAGAACACATTTAAGGTTTCCAACATAATAAAGGATGGTACATTTGAAGAAGGACATTAGGTGTAAACAAAATTTAGATATTATATGCAGTGTTAAGTCACAATGGCTTTTGTAGAGTATTTAAATGTGGCATTTTTTCATTCCTTATAATAGGGGTTTGCGTGTTTATGCTTTTGGTAGGGGATGCATACCACCTCAGGCTTCACATATGCGGAATTTTAACGAAGGATGGATAGGGGATATAAGGTGTTGACAGGGCGCCTGAGGTTATAATATAACAACTGCATGAAATAAATGCGCTATTATTATTGCTGCACAACGGTAATCTTTAATGAAATACAATTACTTAAGAGAAGCGAATGTGGTGGCTGAGGTAGAAGGTATGGAGAAAGGAAAGAACAAATCTCACAAAAGAGTAGCTGTATATGGAAAGCGTGGTGGTTTGTATTGGTTATAGTCAGGCTATTTCATCGAAAGTGCTCATAAAAATGTTCTTGTATGTCTATAAGATCAAGGTTGCTCATATTGGAGATTTCAATTTGGCAGGATCACCAAATCATATGCGATGTATGCAATGGGATTTGGCGATAGCGGCGGATAATAGCGTATTTTGCAGTTACGGATGTTTGGTGCGCATTGGTAGCGTTTAAGGTGGGAAATAAACACACAGAAAACGGCCTTTAAGAGGCTGCCGTAAGAACATGCCTTGGATACTTTGATACACGAAACGGTTACATGAAAGACGATTAATGACGGAGCGGCGACCACCATGAATTTTTGGCATCAATTGCCGGATCTTGGGGCATCCATCGAGTAATCGCAACCATTGTGATAATACCTATACCGATTGAAACCGGTATAATCTGTCTCTCGCCACCGGTACCGGGATGCTGGGAATGAGCATTCTCATGAAGCTTGTATCTAAGGATCTCAAGAAGCAGTATATGGATTCGCTTGAAGAGATGAGCGTGTACATGAATATATCAGGGTTGCCGGTCATCAAACGTTCGGCAAGTATATGTATTTGGAGGTTGTTTTACAAGATGATTCGGATTATATGGAAGGGTGTTAGCCTATACAAATCTTGGAGAATTTATAAATCTCTTTACGGTACTAATGGGTGCTATGCCGCTCTTCTTGGTACCTGTAGTCATGTATATGATGGAAGGAGTGCAAACTCATGATACTTATAGTGGACTTTATCTTGTTCCTGTGCTGGCACCGAATATCACTGTGTTTACGATGCAGCATGACATGAACCAGATGTCGAGCACTCAACCAGACGATGAACGCGACTGGATGAGATAGATGAAAGCCCTCGCATATGACGATATGAAAGAAGAAGCGGCGGGCCACGATAAGAATACGCAGTAGTTCAGACAGCTGGAATTTGACAAAGTATCGTTTGCATATAATAAAGAAGATGAGGATGTGCTCCATGATATCAGTTTTACGGTGAATACAGGCGAACATCTCTTGCGCTGTAGGAAATTCAGGAAGCGGTAAAACCACCATAGCGGAGGCTGTGCGTACCGTTTTGGGATGCTTGAAGCGGTAGCGTTATGTAGGCGGAGATGTTCATAGAAGCATTCCGAAAAGCGACCTAATGGACAACATATCGCTGTGTTTCAAAACAGCTACGTGTTTGAAGGAACGCTACGTGAAAACATAGTCTTCGGACAGGAGAACGTATCGGAAGAAGCGCGGAATGCAGCCATAGACCAAGTCAAGGTCACGTGAAATCGCGAGACAAGCTGCCGGACGGCCTTGATGCACGGGTGCGCCCGGATCCAGCGGTGCAGTACCTTCTCGTTGGAGAAAGAAAAGCAGAGGATGGCTCTTGCAAGAGCATTTATAAAGGATGCCCTATGTACACTTTTGGATGAGGCGACAGCGTTCGCAGACCCTGAAAAACGAAGAGCAGATGTGGCAGCTCTGTCCGATCGAAAAGACAGGTAAGACCACGATAATGATAGCTCACAGGCTGAACAGCGTTAAAAGGTATGGATAGAACCTCGTTATAGAAGAAGGCAGGATCATAGAAGACGGGTCCTTCAATGCTCTGATAGAGAAAGATGGAAGGTTTAAGGCGATGTGATGAGTATGCGAGCACGATTGCATGGACTGTAGGTTCGACAAAAATACAGGAAAGGAGGCAGAGTAATTAAGTATTTCATGAAAAATTCAGAATTTCTGAATCAGGGCAAAAATCTTATGAAGCACAAAGGGTCGGCAGTGCTGGATATTATTAAGATTGCTCGGGTTATAATGGCGTTTATGTTTTTAGACGAATTTTTGAAATCCTTTCTGGGTTATCGAAATGTGCCTACAGGTCAGTATTCAAAAGTATTAGGTAGAATAGGGATATGGTATTTTATTTTGTAGCTCTTTAAAGCTACAACAGCACCCATGTGGCTATTTATTCCGAAAGCAAACACGAGATAAATCTGCAGAAAACACTCAGAAAGCTCCCGGCAATCGTTTTTGCAAAAGAGATGTTATGGATTTGGCTAGCTACATAATGTCGGATGTAACCATAATAGAGCAGCTATTCTCACATAATATGCCCCAGCTCATAGGGTCTATCATAAGTACGGCACTTTTTGTGATTATGATGCTGGTATATACTTCAAGCTACCTTCACTGATTGCAGTAGTGCCAATAGCGATTTTACGTTTTACGTTGAGTAAATTGGATGAAAAGAGGTTCTAAGAGCTTCAAACACTGCAGATAGCATTCATAACGAGGTGCAGGAGTGTTTTGGACAGTGTTCTGTGAAATTAAGGATATAATAGAGAGAAGACTTTTCTAAAAAAGTTGACAAAAAGCTTGATAAATATGAAAAAAGGCTCGGACAGCTTGAGCTTTGGGGCGGATGTATAGTAAATGCGTCTTCTGTAATTTTAAAGCTCGCTTTAATTACGGTAACGCTTTGTAGGTATTCATCTTGTAGCGCAGGGCGAAGCGACGCTATTTGAGCTCATAGTCTATATTATAACAGGGGAGGATATTCGATCCCATATTGCTTGTACTTACGAATTTGGCTCTCATGCTTGTTATAAATGCAAGGACTGAAAGGTTGGCTGGCGTGCTGGATGTAAAGCAACAAACGGGACGTGAAGATTTCAATCCAAGTAATTTTGATATTGAATTTAAGGATGTGAAACTTGCTTATGAAGAAGATAAAGGAAACCATAAGCGATGTTTCATTTACGGCAAAACAGGGTGAGGGTAACGGCGCTCATAGGGCCGTCAGGCGGTGGAAAGACACCATCGCAAAGCTTGCGTGCTAGATTTGGGATATACAGGACGGAAAAATAACGATAGGTGGAGAAGATATTTCGGAAATTGATCCCGAGGCTTTATTGAAGCATTTTTCTATAGTTTTCCAGGATGTTACGTTATTCGATAACAGCATATTGGAGAATATAAGGGTCGGCAAAAAGATGCTACGGATGAAGAGGTGTTGGTTGTCAAAAGCTTGCAGAATGTGATGAGTTTGTAAGTAAAGCTTTGGATGGTTACAATACTCAAGTCGGAGAAAACGGCGCAAAGACTCTCAGGAGGCGAGACAGCGTATTTTCAATAGCGAGAGCAATGCTTAAGGATGCGGAGGTACTCTTAGATGAGCCACCGCATCGCTTGATGCCGAAAAATGAGAGCAAAATGGTACGAAAGCACTCAGCAGGCCTACAGAGAATAAGACGGTCGTTATAATTGCGCATAGGGATGAGAACGGTAAAAATGCCGATAAACTTGTTGTGATATCTGACGGTAAGATCGCAGAAAGCGGAGTGCTGAAGAGCTGCTTTCGCATGATCAGTTTCTTCAGCAAAATGAGCAAGAAGCGTAGTATGGCGGTCAAGAAAGCCACTGTTTACATTTGCAGGGAAAAGTGGTGACTACTTTCCTATATATTTGTACTGAGATCAGGCAAGAGGTTTTGGAGCCTTCGGGGGCTTACGTGTTGTGAGAATCTAGCCAAAAATATTTGCCTGCAGGTCAAAATGTTACAAAATATTTATAAGTGTCATGTTTTGAGCTTTTGGTGAATTAGGGCTTGAAAAATGATTTCATCACGGCTCACATGGTATTATACTTTAGGATTATTGAGTTAATCATTTTTGAGGAAAACCACAAGGAGGCAGGAAATGAGGAAAAACAAATCAAACGGAGGATACTCGGGTGCTACAAAGCCGGTATCTAAAGTATGTGCATGGATACTGAGTATCATGCTCGTAGTAACAGGCGTATCGCCAAGTTTTGCGAAGAATGCAAAAGCGAACAAGGCTGATGAGGGGACGGCAGTTTCCGAGTCTGTAAATGTTGCTAAGGAAGGATCAAAAGCAAAAAAGCCTAAAGTTTCAAGTGCTAAAAAGGCGAAAAAAGATTCAAAGGCTTCAGAAGAAAAGCTAGGAAAGAAAAAAAAGATAGGGAACAAGAGAGCGGAGCGGTTTGACCTGAATGCATCGGGTAACGTGTATGCAAGTCTGGATGCTGGTACGCTTACCGTAAAAGCTACCGATCCGGTTGCAGACGTGAAAATATATCGTGTGAAGTGGGGTGAAATGATAACAACTGCCGGCGGTAGTTATACGCCCGGCGATGAAGCTTCTATGAGCTGGACAGGCGCAAATTGTTCAAAGATTGTCTTTGATACAAACGGTATATATTTGCCTAAGGACAGTTCACATCTCTTCAGCAACTTTGGAGGAGAGGTTGAAGGCTGTCAAAATCTAAAGACTGACAATGTAACGAATATGAGCGGCATGTTTTATGAAGCCAAGCTTGCAAATCCCAACGTGTCCAATTGGAATACTGCAAATGTAACGGATATGAAAAACATGTTCTTCGGAGCTGCTGCAGCGACGCCTGATGTATCAGGATGGGATGTATCGAATGTAACGACTATGTATTACATGTTTTGCAAAGCTACGGCTGCAGACCCTAATGTAACGGACTGGAAGGTGTCGAATGTAACGGATATGCATGGTATGTTTGACGGTGCGACAACTTCAAATCCGGATGTATCCAAGTGGGATGTGTCAAACGTAACGTGATATGCACGGGATGTTTCAGGCGCAAGACTTGCAAGTCCTAATGTAGCTGATTGGAAGGTAACGAAGGTTACGGACATGAATGAGATGTTCCGAAGTTCAAATGCGGTAAGCCCTGACGTTTCGAAATGGAACGTATCAAATGTTAAAAACATGAAGGGGATGTTCAAGAAAAGTGCCGTTAAAAAGCTGGATTTGAGTAGTTGACACTTAATCAGGAATTATTAAAACGATAGTGCTAAAATGCAAAATATGTTTGAGACTCTGTAAGGATATGGAGTTCTTAAAGACTCTAAGGGATTGAAAACGGACATGAGCCGGAGCGGACAATGACTTTGAAATCGTAAAGTTAAAGAAGGAGCTCCTGCATCTGTTGAGCAAAAGAGTCAGAATCTAAATGCCGCATATCAGATAAACGAAAGGCAACCATAAGGATGCTTTTATATCACATCTATCGCAGTGATAAGTATGCGCAGGTGTATTTTTGACAAATACCATCGGAGAAAATGAAAGCTGGGTTAATCATGAGATCGCAGAGAAAGGGCGAAGTCTATTAAGGCCAGGCGGTGCTGCCTACGGAACTCCTACACTGCGAGCAATGAATTCAGTAGGTTGGGCTAAGGCCAAAAATGCGACAGCAGCTGATTTTGATGAAAATACTCAGGTGGATGAAGACACTACGGTATGCGCTGCGTGGAGAGACAAACAAAAGGTTAATATTACTTTTGAAGCAGGCGACGGTACCGGCGATATGGAAGCCGTGCAGGAAGACAGAGACGGCAACTATAAGCTTCCTGAGTGCGGATTTACAGCCCCAGACGGTAAAGAGTTTGACAAGTGGTCAGTGGTTATCGGCTCTGAGGAAGCTGTAGAGAAGATGCCGAATGATGAGATTGTTGCGAGTGATAACGTAACTGTAACGGCGCTATGGAAGAACAAGCCTATACCGAAGGTAAATGTTACGTTTAACGCAGGTGACGGTGGAATGGGCAATATGGATGCTGTAGAAGTTAATAAGGGTAGCAACTACAAGCTTCCTGAATGCGGATTTACAGCCCCTGACGGCAAGGAGTTTGACAAGTGGTCCGTGGTTATAGGCTCTGAGGAGGCTGTAGAGAAGATGCCGAATGACGAGATCGTTGTAGGTGATAACGTAACTGTAACGGCGCTATGGAAGGATAGCGTGGAGCCACCTGCACCCGGCAAGGTGAGAGTAACTCTGGACGGCAACGGTGGTGTGCTTGCAGGAGGAGCTTCGGCAACGATAGATGTAGACAATGGAAGCTCTGCAAAAGAACAGCTTGAAGCTGCAGTGGCAAACAAGATATTCACGAAAGATGAGTACAAGCTGGTAGGATTTTCAAGGAGTAAGTTTGCAACTCAAGCAGATTACAACGTAGACAGTCCTCTATATTCAAATATGACGCTATATGCGGTATATGAGGAAGCGCCTGTATTTACAGACGTAACGATTAAATACACTGAAGTGGGTATGGACGAAGACGAAATCATCGAAAACGTTAGGGAAGGCAAGGCAATAGGCGATAAAGCTTTGACGGACACGAAAGAGCACTTGAAGGACACAGGTTCTGGGATATTCCAAGGAAAAATAATGCAGTTAAGCCGGACTTCTTTAAAAAGGACGTAGTAACTAAAAATCTAGTATTATATCCCGTATACAAGGATACAGGCAGTGCTGAAAAAGTAAAGGTAGCATTTAAGTTCAATGACGGAACGAATGGAAGTCTTAAGACGGAAGAGGTTGCAATGTATGAGTCTCTCGGCTCTAAAATGCCTGCAAAGAGCAAGGTACCTGCCAGAGATGAATATGTCTTTACAGGTTGGGCTAAGAGTAAGGCGGCTAAGTATCCGGACTTCTTTAGAGGGACAGTCGTTAAGGGCCATATGACGGTATATGCTGTATGGAAGAGCTTGTATGATGAAAAGTTGGGCAATCCGGAGCTTAATGTATCCGCTAAAGAGAAGGGCTATGAGCTTACGATAGAGCCACCTGCGGCAGACCTCCACACAGATTTTGAGATCTTTAGAAGCGAAGAGAAGGATTTTAAGCCAAGTAAGGATAATAAGATAGCAACGGTGGACAGGAACACTTTGAAGTATTTGGATGATAAGGTTGACAATGGTAAGGCGTACTACTATGCGGTAAGGGCTATAAATGCAGACGGAAGTTATAACGGTACGAAGGTTACCTTCATAGGTAAGCTGTCTGACAAGGTTCTTGCAGCGCCGCTTCCAAAGGATAAGGGTGTTACGGCTACCGTAGCAGGCAAGGGAGCTGTAAGTCTTGAGTTTAATAAGACTATAGCCGCAGCTAAGTACAAGGTAACTGTAACGGCGCCTTATGATAAGAAGTTCAAGACTATAGAAAGATTTGTAGAGGCCGGTAAGCTTGCAGCGGCAGGTGCAGATAAGGTTAAGACAAGCGTAACAGGGCTTCCAATGGGTAAATTCCTGGCATTTAAGCTTGAGGCTCTAGAGGCTGATAACAACAAGCTGGTTGAATACGGTAACAGCTTTGCATTCATGCTTGGAGCGGTTGAGAAGCTTAGCGCAAAGGTGAATAAGAAGAAGAGAGTACTTAACATCAAGTTTAAGGCTATGAAGGGCGTAAACGGCTATGAGGCTAAGATAGTCATGGCGAGTAAAGGTTAAGACTATAAAAGCTTAAGAAGGGCAAGAAGAAGCTTTAGAGGCTTTATAGTTGGAAAGCACTGGTTACCCTAAGAAGAAGGGCATTACACGTTCACCAAAGAGCGTTTAAGAAGATAGGTAGCTCCAAGCTACTATGGACAGACGATAACTACAGGTGGTCAAATAGTAGAGGCGTGTTGCTTGCACCAGCAAGCGCAACTCTAATATCGAAAAATTGCATTTAGTCAAGTACACTTTGGCAAAAATAGATTAGTGCTACTATTTGACCGATTCAATCCTAAATCCAAAAGAAAGCTCCCTCACGGGAGCTTTCTTTGTTTCGCGCAAAAACCGTGATTTTTGAGTGCTTGACGGGGAGTGTTAATTTTGATAGAATGTACACTCGTTAAGGTTTGAGAGAAAGGGCAGGTGGGCCTCGTGAGTGTCATTGAAAAATAGCGATCGATCTTGGCACACGTTCATCGTTTTGCTGCGTAAACAGCCAAGATAAGTTCGTAAAAGAACCGAGCATTGTAGTGGTGAGCAAGTCCACAGGATATATAGCGGCAGCCGGAAATAAAGCGAAAAAGAGCTAGACAAGTTATCTAAAGATTATATACAAATAGAACCCTTCAAAAACGGTTCCATATCTGATTACGATGCTACTGAAAAGTTGCTGAATACTCAATAAAGGATTCAAGTGAAAGAAGTAAATTCATAAAGGCCCTGACCTGTTTTTGTGTGTGCCCGGGATTTTGAGCGATGTAGAGGAAAAAGGCCTTGTTTGAAGCGGCGAAGCAAGCAGGAGCACGGAAGGTGTACTTCATTCCACAAAGCGTTGCGGTGGCGCTTGCGATGGGTTTTGATGATCCTTCATATGGCGCCGTTATGACGGTATGTATGGGAGCTGGGATAAGCGATGTATCGACGGTAATGGGAATGCGAACTATAACGGCGAAGGCGATTGACTTTGCAGGAACGGACATAGACAATGCCATCATAAGAAATTTACATGCAAAATACGGGTTTCTTGTGGATAATGAAACGGCGGAAGTTATAAAAAAGGATATAGGAAGCCTATATCCGTCAGGTAATGAGCAGATTCAGGTGGTTGGCTTGGATCAAAAGACGGATACTACGAGCAGGATGAATGTAACATCAAGGGACGTAGCTGAAGCTGTACGCCCGGTGGTGAACGGTTCGTAGAAATGATAAAAACATCTATGCGATTCGCCTCGATGTAGTGGCAGATATATATAAAATGGTATAATACTAGCTGGTGGCACCGCCATGCTTAAGGGGCTTAGTGAATTTATCGAAAAGATGCTTGAGGTTAAAGTGCTGGGTACGACCGAACCCGAAAGATTAGCTATAGAAGGAATGCGAAAATACATCGGTAATAGAGGAAATTCAAAAAATTATGGTATATTAAATAGGTTGAAAAAGAAAGTCGGATAAGTAAAGAGGAAGGAAATTTCATGAAAAAGACATTGGTTTCAAAGAAGGAAAAGTGCAAAACCTAACGTTTGAATGCACGAAGGATGAGTTTGCAAAGCGCATGCATGGAAAGCTTTATGAAAAGAATAAAAGCAGGTATAGCGTTGACGGATTTTAGAAAAGGCAAGGCACCTAAGAAAATAATAGAAGCTAAGTTCGGGAAGGATGTTTTTCGATGAAGCCGTAAATCTGTTAATAAAGGATGAATATCCAAAGGCGCTTGATGAATTTGAGCTGGATCCCGTTGATATGCCGAAGGTTGACTTTGAATACATAGATGCGGACAAGGGATTTAAGGCGGATATTACAGTTGAAATCATGCCTGAAGTGACTTTTGAAAAATACAAGGACCTTGAAGTGGAAAAAGGTAAACACAAAGATACTTAAGAAAAACGTGGACGAAGCTAATAGAGCTTGAAAGAAAGAAAAACGCAAGAATTCAACCGGTAGACAGAAAAGCCAAAAACGGTGATATCGCCGTAATAGATTACGAAGGATTTAAAGACGGAGTGGCATTTGAAGGAGGAACCGCTAAAGGATTTTCTTTAAAAACTCGGTTCCAAATCGTTCATAGACGGCTTTGAAGAAGGGCTTTGTCGGCACCAAGGCGGGAGATGAAAAGGATTTAAACCTCACCTTCCCTAAGGAATATCATGCAGAGGATCTTGCAGGTGCCGATGTGGTATTTAAGGTTAAGGTGAATGAAATAAAGGAAGAAGAAATACCGAAGCTCGACGATGATTTTGTAAAAAGAGATCAGCGAATACGATACGGTTAAAAGAATATCGCGACGCAAAGAAGGAAGAATTGAAAAAGCGCTAAAGCTTCTGACGAAAACAAAATGAAAACTAAGGCGATAGAGATGCTGATAGCGAAAACCCTTTGGATGTACCTGACGTGATTGATAAAGATGGAAGTCGATTCCATGATCTCTGAAATGGCGCAGAATCTTCAAATGCAGGGTGTGTCGCTGGATGATTACGTAAAGATGATGGGTAGCAGCAAGGAAGATCTCAAGCTCAGTATGAAGCCCGATGCTGAATCCAGGGTGAAGACACGCATGCTCGTAGAGGCTGTTGTAAAGGCTGAAAAATATTGAAGCTGAAGAAGATGAAGTAAAAGAAAAATACAAGCTTCGCTACTCAATATGGGTGAAGAAGATAAGATAGAAGACATCATAAAGGTTCAGGGAATAGAATATATAAAGAAGGATATAGCGATGCAAAAGGCGCTCGATTTCCTATATGAAAATGCAAAATTCATAGATGAAGTCAAGAAAGAAGAAAAGGAAGAACATAACACCTGCTCATGTGGCTGCGAACACGATCATAACCATGATCACAGTCATTAGCGGTAACGCAAAGACTGTAGCGGTATTCACGCCTACAGATAAATGCGAAGATGTAGCAAATATATTAGAGAGCGTTGAAAGGAGATCAAAGTGGCATTAACACCCATAGTAATAGAAAAGGATGGAAGCGGTGAAAGATCGTTTGATATTTATTCAAGGTTACTTAGAGACAGAATAATATTCATAGGAGAGCCGATAGAGAGTAATATGGCAAGTTCCATAATAGCGCAGCTCCTGTTCCTTGAGGCGGAAGACAGTTCAAAGGACATTTGCATATATATAAACAGCCCCGGAGGAGATGTTACATCAGGGCTTGCGATCTACGACACAATGCAGTTTATAAAACCGCAGGTACAGACAGTATGAGTGGGCATGGCAGCCAGCATGGCTGCGGTACTGCTTCTTGCGGGTGAAAAGGGAAAACGCTTTGCATTGCCGAATTCTGAAATAATGATCCATCAGCCGATGGGAGGAGCTTCAGGACAGGCGAGCGAGATAAAAATTGCGGCGGAACACATAATAAAGACCAGAGACAAATTGAACAGGCTCATATCAAAACATACCACCAAAAACCTCTCTACAATAGAAGAAGATACCGACAGAGACAAATATATGACAGCGAATGAGGCGCTTGATTATGGTATAATTGACAGCGTACTCAAGAGCCGAGACGAGGAGTAAAGATGGATAAATACGATGAAAACAACAATTTAGTATGCTCATTCTGCGGCAAACCCCAAGACAAGGTGAGCAGGCTCATAAGCGGGGACGGCGTGTGTATCTGTGATGAATGCATAGCTGCCTGTTTTTCAGATAATAGAAAATGAAAACGATGCTAAGAATAAGGAAAAGGTAAGCGAAGAAAAAAATGAAAAACTGCCGACTCCAAGAGAAATCGATGCGATTTTAGGAGATTATGTAGTGGGGCAGGAACGTGCAAGGAAGGTGCTTGCGGTCGCCGTATACAATCATTACAAGCGAATACAAAAGGATAAGAAGGCGGAAGACAAGACTGTAGAAGTACAAAAGAGCAATGTGATAATGATAGGTCCTACAGGTTCCGGTAAAACGCTACTTGCAGAGACGCTTTGCCAGGATACTCAAGGTGCCGTCTGCAATAGCGGATGCTACCACGCTTACAGAAGCAGGTTATGTGGGAGATGATGTTGAAAATATACTGCTTCGCTTGATTCAGGCGGCGGATTATAGAAACTATCCCTAAGGCTGAAAAAGGCATCATGGATATAGATGAAATAGATAGATAGCCAGAATGTCTGAAAACAGATCAATCACAAGAGACGTAAGCGGTGAAGGCGTACAACAGGCATTGCTCAAAATCATAGAAGGTACTGTGGCAAATGTTCCCCAAACAGGAGGAAGAAAGCATCCCGGGCAGGAGATGATACCTTTCAATACGTCCGACGTACTGTTCATATGCGGAGGAGCATTTGACGGTCTAGATAAAATTATAAAAAGAAGGCAGGGAGGCAGTGCTATCGGATTTAATGTATCCGATACAAAGGAGGAGAACGCCTACCCTGAAAATCTATATGCGATTTAAGACATGAAGACCTGCTTCACTACGGGCTGATCCTCGAGTTTATAGGGCAGGGTGCCGGTGAAGGTATCGCTCGATAAGTTATCCGAAAACCGATCTCTGGAAGATATTGACAGAGCCTAAAAATGCATTGGTAAAACAATATGAAAAGCTGTTTAAGATGGATGGAGTAAAGCTAGTGTTTGAAAAATTCCGCCTTAATAGAAATAGCAAGAGAAGCGATTTCACTGAAACTACAGGCAAGAGGGCTCCAGAGCATAATGGAAGAGGCTTCTAAGCGATGCTATGTTTGAAATTCGCGATGAGAAAATATTGAAAATGTACGGTAAGTAGAAACATCAGAGCTGCAGGGCATCAGCTGCAAACATCGAGGAAAAAGAAGCGTACGAGAAAGAAGAGACAGACAGGCGAGCGGGTAAGTCCATGCAAACATCTATCTTGTGGGTAGTTGGTGAGAATCATGAACTATAAATAATGTTTCGCTTGAGGCTGTGTGTGGTAGGGTAGACCAGTTTCCGGATGAGACCCTTCCCGAAATTGCTTTTGCAGGACGTTCCAACGTAGGCAAGTCATCGCTGTTAAATATGCTTACGGGCAGGAAGAGCCTTTTGCAAAGATAAGCAGCAAACCGGGCAAAACCCGCACCATAAATTTTTATAATGTGGATGATGCTTTCAGAATTGTAGATTTACCGGGATATGGATTTGCAAGGGCGCCTCGAAGCGAGATGGAAAAATGGGCAAAACTGATAGAGACATACATAGAGAAACGAGAGAACCTCATAGCCGTAACATCGCTCATAGATAGCAGGCATGATCTCACTCGATTTAGACAGGCAACTTTGCCTTTTATCTTAAAAAAGAATTTGCTTAAAACGGTGGTGCTCACCAAGGCGGACAAAAATACCCTAAATCGCAGGTGAATAAAAAGCTCGGTATAGTACTACTGTCAAATGAATATGATATAAAATGGAGTAAAGTTCATACCGGTATCGGCGCTTAAAAGGCAAGGCAAGGAAGAACTCATGAATGAACTTATAAGAATAACTGATGCGCATGAATTGAAACATGAAATTTAATAAAAACGACATGAGGAGAACGATTTAAATTTCTTTTGAAGATATAAATGGAGGTGAGTGATGAGCGATGAGAAGGTACTCATTACTGAAGAACAAATTTTTAAAAAGGCAAAGGAAATAGGAGCGGAGATCACTAAGGACTTTCAAGGAAAAGACATACTTGTAGGAATACTCAAGGGATCCGTGATGTGGATGGCAGACCTCATGAAGAGGATAGACTTGGATCTTGCCATAGATTTTATGGCTATAAGCAGCTACGGCGATGAAAAACAATCGTCCGGCGTGGTTAAGATAATTAAAGACATCGATATAGCGATAGAGGACAAAGACGTTATAATAGTTGAAGATATAGTTGACTCCGGCACAACGCTCGCTTATCTTAAAAGCTATCTTAAAAACATGAATCCGAAACCATAAAGCATCTGTACGTTGCTTGATAAGCCGGAAGGCAGGAAAACTCTTGTGGATATTGATTATAAGGGCTTTGAAGTGGAGGACGTATTCATAGTGGGTTACGGTCTTGATTATGCTCAAAAATATCGCAATCTTCCGTATATAAAGGAACTATAAATTAGGAGATATAATTTGCTTGACGATCATACCAGAGAGGAATATAACGATAACGAGGCTGAAGCCTACGAAAAAATACTGGAGATACAAAAGAAAATAAGGTTGAGAAAGGCAAGAGCCAAGAGACGAAGGAAGATTTCCCTTGCCGTACTTCTTACGTTTGTGCTTGCCGTAGGGTGTCTTTTGCGCTCTTCAAAATTCTACATAAAACCGTTAATCTCAAGGGCGGTTCTGTCATAAAGAAGGCTGATATCTGCAGAGCGGCAGGGATTACCGAGGGCACAAGCTGGTTTTTCTCAAAAAGGAAGATTTTTATCCGGATTTAAAAATGAGTGTATTTAAAAACATAGAGATAATAAAAATATCCGGATGAGCTCACCATCAAAAATAAAAGGAGAGAGAGCCGGTATTGGCGTTACCTGGAGAAAAACAAACAGCAATTCTCTTCGAAGGAAGAAGAAGTACTACCATGGCGGAAGATGGGGTGATACTGAGAAAAGTTTCCCAGAAAGAATCTCACGGAGTTCAAAGAGTCTTATAGAAATGACGACTGAAAATAGGAAGATATAGGTCTTAAAGATAAGATAGAAAGAAAGGAGCTTTTGGATATCCTGTCGGAGCATGAAAACGGAAATATCTTTTATAAGAAAAATTGACTTGGATAAGGGAAACCTTATAGCCTACGTCAACGATAAACCTCGTTATAAAAGGGGAAATCAAAGCGTAGTCAAGGCGGCAAAAAGCAAAAACTCTCCAAAAAATATTGTTTGACCTATACAAAAAAGAAGAAGATGGAACGGGACCATAATCTTGAGTGATAATGAATATTCACGTTTACAGCCCGCAAACATATAAAGAAGTAAAGGTCAAAGAATAAAAAGCGAAGCATAACACGCCCTCATTTTTAAACAAAAGACGTTGAATTTGTGATATAATGATCGTCTGCGGAAAGATTATTTTTAAAAGAAGAGGGAGTAGCAACATGCCAAAGCCAATAACTCTGGGAAGATGCGAAAGACAGACCTTTTCAAAGATTAACGAAAAGTCTGAAATGCCGAATTTGATACAACCAAACAGATTCTGTATAAGTGGTTTTTGGAGAAGGGCTTACAAGAGATATTTGAGGACTTTTCTCCAATCGTAGATCATCCCGGCAATCTGGAATTATATTTTTGATTCATACAGGATAGATAAAAATTCAAAAATACGACGAGCAGGAATGCAAGGAAAGAGACAAAAACTTATGAAGCCGCTATATATGTAAAGGTAAGGCTTTGTAGATAAAAAGACAAATGAATAATGGAAGGGCGAGGAAGTCTTCTTAGGCAACTTCCCTTTTGATGACGGATAAAGGTACATTCATATACAACGGAGCGGAAAGAGAAGCTGTAACACAGCTTGTTAGAAGCCCCAGCGTATTTTACATCGGAGCTCGATAAGTCAAATACCACGCTTTATAACTTGACGGTGATACCTCACAGAGGAGCTATGGCTTGAATATGTAACGGATTCTTCCAAGATATTGTATGTAAAGATAGACAGAAACAGGAAACTTCCTATGACTGCTCTTTTAAGGGCTATAGGTTATGAATCCGACAAGGAAATTCTCGGCATGTTTGGAGAGGATCAAAGGCTTTTAAACACGTTGGAAAAGGATGAACAAGAAACAAGAACGAGGCGATCAAGGCTATATACAGAAAGATGAGGCCGGAGAAGCTGCAACGGGAAGAGAGTGCTATGAGTTTATTTGAGAGCACGTATTTTGACCCGAGCAGGTATGATCTTGCGAAGGTAGGAAGGTATAAGATAAACAAAAAGCTTGGCATTGCAGATAGAGTTGTAGGCACTATTGCGCATGAGGATGTCATAGCGCCTGATACCGGAGAAATCTTGCTTGAAAGCGGTCAGGAGATAAGCAAGGAAAAGGCATTGGAGATTCAAAATGCAGGTGTGTTTTCCGTAAAGGTGAGTCTTCCTGACAGCGAGGATGTTGTAGCCGTTGTGGGAAATCAATTCGTAAATATTACGACTCATGTTGATATGACAGAAGAAGAGGCGGATGAACTCGGACTCGGAGAAGGTGTTTACTATCCTGCGTTTCATGAGCTGGTAGAAGATGAGCTTAAGGGAATAAAATTAGATAACCTTACCAAGAAGAATAAAGAAAAGGTGTTTGAGATATTCAAAGACTACAAGAGGGTGCTCGCACCAAGGCAGCTTATGTCTGGTGATATCCTCGCATCCGTCAGCTATATACTAGGGCTTGATCATGGCATAGGAAAGCTCGACGACATAGACCATCTCGGAAACAGAAGGCTAAGGACGGTAGGCGAGCTTTTACAGAATCAGTTCAGAGGGAATTGCAAGAATGGAAAGAACTGTAAGAGGCGTATGACTACGAGCGATGAAGATAAGATAAAGCCGAATAAGTCTCATAAACATTAAAACCTGTAACGGCTGTAATAAGAGAGTTTTTTGGAAGCTCACAGCTTTCGCAGTTTATGGATCAAAACAACCCGCTTGCTGAGATCACCCACAAGCGAAGGCTTTCGGCATTGGGGCCCGTGGGATTGTCGAGGGACAGAGCCGGATTTGAGGTGAGGGATGTTCACTATTCTCATTACGGGAGAATGTGTCCGATAGAAACGCCTGAAGGGCCAAACATCGGTCTTATAGGTTCGCTCACCACCTATGCGATAATCAACAAATACGGATTTATCGAAACTCCATATAGGGTTGTAAAAAAAGGCAAGGGCGAAGTAACGGACAAGATAGAGCATATATCGGCAGACCAGGAAGAAGAAGTAATCATAGCCCATGCAAATGAACCGCTTGACAGCAAGGGTAAATTTGTAAATCAAAAGGTTGCGGCGAGGAGCGCAAACGGCGAAATAGACCTTGAGGATAGAGACAATGTAGATTACATGGACGTATCTCCAAAGCAGGTAGTGTCTGTGGCTACCGCTATGATACCCTTCCTGAAAACGACGATGCAAACAGAGCACTTATGGGAGCAAACATGCAGAGGCAGGCTGTAGCTGCTTTTTGGATTACGGAAGCTCCTCGTAATCGGAACGGGAATGGAACACAAGGCCGCTAAAGATTCAGGTGTTGTAGTAATAGCAAAAGAACCCGGCGTGGTTGAATATGTGGATGCGGATAGAATAATCATAAAACGTAATAAAGGCAATGAGAAGGACGAATACAAGCTACTTAAGTTTAAAAAGGTCAAAACCAGGCACCAGTATAAATCAAAAACCATAGTAAAGGTTGGCGAAGAGGTAGAAGCGGGCGAAGTAATAGCTGACGGACCGTCTCACGAGCAATGGTGAGATTTCTTTAGGGAAGAACCTCCTCATAGGATTTATGACTTGGGAAGGCTATAATTACGAGGACGCTATCATTTTAAATGAAAAATTGATAATGAATGATGTCCTTACATCCGTACATATAGAAAAGTATGAGGTTGAGGCACGAGATACCAAGCTCGGTCCTCAGGAAATCACAAGGGATATACCGAATTGTTCGGAAGAAAAATTAAAGAGGCTGGATGAAAACGGAATTATACACGTAGGTGCAGAGGTTTCCTCTTCAGACATCCTGGTAGGTAGGGTAACGCCAAAGGGTGAAACCGAGCCTACGCCTATAGAGAATCTCATGAGGCACGTATTCAGTGAAAAAGCCAGAGATATTCGTGACGAGTCTAAAAAGGTACCTCACGGAGAAAACGGAATAGTTGTAGACGTAAGAACATTTGAGCGAGATAAGGATGAATTGGCACCCGGAATAAACAAGATGGTTCGCTGTTATGTGGCTACCAAGAGGAAGATAAGCGTTGGCGATAAAATGGCAGGCAGGCACGGTAACAAGGGTGTAATCTCCAAGATATTACCGGAAGAAGATATGCCTTTCTCCCTGAGGACGGTACCACTTCAGGTGATGCTCAATCCGCTCGGCGTACCTTCCCGTATGAACGTCGGACAGGTGCTTGAAGTGCATCTCGGGCTTGCCGCAAAGAAAAAAGGCTGGCATATAGCAACGCCGGTATTTGACGGAGCTACGGAAAACGATATCATCGAACTTCTAGGAAGCAACGGTTATGATGAAAGCGGCAAGGTATGGCTTAGAGACGGTAGAACCGGAGAAAGATTCCACAGCCCTGTAACAATAGGATATATGTATATGCTGAAGCTTCACCATCTCGTAGATGATAAGATTCATGCAAGAAGTATGGGGCCTTATTCACTTGTAACGCAGCAACCATTAGGCGGTAAGGCGCAGTTCGGCGGGCAAAGATTTGGAGAGATGGAAGTGTGGGCTCTTGAGGGCCTACGGTGCGGCGCATTCATTGCAAGAGATACTTACCATTAAGAGTGACGATATGGAAGGAAGGGTGCGTACTCACGAGGCCATCGTTAAGGGAACCAACATTCCAAAACCGGGATTGCCTGAGTCTTTCAGGGTACTCGTGAAAGAACTTCAGAGTCTCGGTATAGACGTAAAGGCGTATGATGAAATGGATAATGAAGTGTCCATAAGAGATGCCGGAAGCAGGAGTTCATTTACCTCTATAGAAAACAAGGTAGATAACGAAGCAAGAAAAAAGGCTGAAAAAGAAGCGGAAGAGCTATATGAAAATGAAGAAGAGGATGTAGACGAAGCGGAAGCTACGGAGGAAGGCCTGGAAATAAAAGAATTACAAGAAGATGAAGATATTATTGAATAGTAGGGAGGAGATTTCAGTAGCCAAGATTTGAAAAGGAAAAAGAAACGGTAAAAGAATTCGAGTCCCTGCGAGTAGGACTTGCATCAGGGAAAAATATTGGAATGGTCAAGGGGTGAAGTTACAAAGCCCGAGACTATAAATTATAGAACGCTGAAAACCGGAAAAAGACGGACTTTTTTGTGAAAAGATATTCGGACCTGCAAAGGACTTCGAGTGTAGTTGTGGAAAGTTTAAAAAGAGAGAGCACAGAGGCATAGTCTGCGATAAGTGCGGTGTAGAAGTCACAAAAAAAGATGTAAGGCGTGAAAAGAATGGGTCACATCAAGCTGGCGGGGCCGGTTTCACACATTTGGTACTTCAAAGGTGTTCCGTCCAGAATGAGTTTGCTGCTCGATATACCGCCTAAGAACCTTGAGAAGGTATTGTATTTTGCAAGCTATGTTGTACTTGAACCCGGCGATTCAGGGCTCAACTATAAGGATGTTATAGGTGAGGAAGAATTCAGAGCGGCCAGCGAAACTGCTACAGGTTCAAAGTCTAAGAAGAAATTCAGAGCGGAGATGGGTGCAGCTGCGATTCAGGAATTGCTAAGGGATGTAGATCCTGAAAAAATAGTCAAGGAAATAAAGGGCGAGATAGAAGGCACCAGCGGTCAAAAGCACACGAAGCTTGCAAGAAGGCTTGAGGTTGCGGAAGCTTTCAGATCTTCAGGGAACAAACCTGAATGGATGATACTCGATGTTATTCCTGTAATTCCACCGGATCTAAGACCGATGGTACAGCTCGACGGCGGCAGGTTTGCCACCTCGGATTTAAACGATCTTTACAGAAGAGTGATAAACAGAAATAACAGACTGTCAAAGTTCATAGATATGGGAGCGCCGGCCATTATTCAAAGGAATGAGCGTAGGATGCTCCAGGAGGCTGTGGATTCACTGATAGACAACGGCAGGAGAGGCAAAGCGGTATCAGGATCAGGCGGAAGACCTTTAAAATCGCTTTCAGACATGCTTAAAGGTAAACAGGGAAGGTTCAGACAGAACCTGCTTGGAAAGCGTGTGGATTATTCAGGAAGATCGGTAATCGTGGTAGGCCCAGAGCTTAAGTTTTACCAATGCGGACTACCTAAGATGATGGCGTTGGAGCTATCTCAAAACATTCATAATGAAGAAGCTCACAGAGGAGGGACTTGCTATAAATATCAAACTCTGCCAAGAAGATGGTGGAAGAATATGATGATGCGGTGTGGGATGTATTGGAAGATGTAATCAAAGAACATCCTGTTATGCTGAATAGAGCACCGACCCTTCACAGATTGGGTATACAGGCATTTGAACCGGTTTTGGTCGAAGGTAAGGCTATAAAGCTTCATCCTCTGGTATGTACCGCATTTAATGCAGACTTCGACGGGGATCAGATGGCTGCATCTGCCGTTATCGCTTGAAGCACAGGCGGAAGCAAGATTTTTAATGCTTTCAACAAATAACATTCTCGCTCCGAAGGATGGCTCACCTATTACCGTCCCGACTCAGGATATGATTCTGGGTAGCTACTTCCTCACTCATGGAGGAATAGAATCAAGAGATACTGAAGCGGAAAAGGGTGACGGCAAGTGTTTCTCAGACCACGAAGAGATGCTCATGGCTTACATGGAGGGCATAGTGGGCATACATGCAAAGGTAAAGGTAAGACGTCATCTAAATAAGGATGATAAGAGCGGAAAGCTTGTAGAATCTACAGTAGGAAGGTTTATTTTAAACGAAAAGATTCCTCAGGATCTCGGATTTGTGAATCGCGAAGAAGATCCATATGCACTTGAAGTTGACTTCCTGTGCGCTAAGGATAAGTTGAGGGAGATCATAGATAAGTGTTACAAGAAGCACGGAAATACTAAGACCGCTATAATGCTCGACTATATCAAGGAAATGGGCTTTAGGTATTCAACCCTTGGGGCAATTACAATAAGTATATCCGATATGGAAATACCTGAGGCTAAGAAGACCATAATAGATGCGGCGGAAGATGAAGTTGCCAAGTGTGACGAAGCATTCGAAAACGGTCTATATTCAAAGGAAGAGAGATATGGCAAGGTAATAAACATCTGGGATAAGGCTACCAACGATGTCGCAGATGCTCTTATGGATTCCTCGGGACGCTGAACAACCTATACATAATGGCACACTCGGGAGCCTCGTAGCAAGAACCAGATAAGACAGATCGGTGGAATGCGTGGTTTGATGGCAAATGCTACAGGTAAAACCATAGAGATTCCTATAAAGGCAAACTTTAGAGAAGGGCTTTCAGTACTCGAGTACTTCATATCTACAAACGGAGCGAGGAAGGGTCTTGCAGATACGGCACTTAGAACGCGGACTCAGGATACCTCACAAGAAGCGTGAGATGTTTCCCACAACGTAATCGTTACGGAGGAAGATTGTAATACGGATGAAGGCGTATATGTAGAAGCGTTCACAGAAGGCAAGCAGGTGATAGAGCCGCTCGCTCAGCGTATAACAGGAAGAACAGCCGCAGAAGATATTTTGGATAGCGACGGCAATATCATTACCTCTAAAAATGATGAAATAAGCGATGACGATGCGAAAAGGATAGAAAAGCTAGGAATAGAAAGAGTGAAAATAAGATCCGTTATGACCTGTGAATGCAAGACAGGCGTTTGTGCAAAATGCTATGGACGAAACCTTGCAACGGGAGAAGAGGTAAACAGAGGTGAAGCTGTAGGAATAATGGCTGCCCAATCTATCGGAGAGCCCGGAACGCAGCTTACAATGAGAACATTCCATACAGGAGGTGTAGCGGGTAGCGATATAACTCAGGGTCTTCCTAGGGTAGTGGAATTGTTTGAAGCAAGACAGCCTAAGGGACTTGCAGAGATCTGCAGAGCGGATGGAAAGGTTACCGACATATTAAGGCAGGGCGACGGCAAGTTTGAGGTGATCGTAAGCGGTGAAGAAGAACAGAGGTATGAAATTCCTTATGGCGCAAGGCTATCCGTAAAAGACGATGAAGTAAAGGCCGGGCAAAGACATTACGGAAGGTCCGCTCTATCCTGAAGATATTCTAGAGCATGTTGGCGTAACGGGTGTATATGATTATCTCGTTAAGGAAGTTCAAAAGGTTTACAAGCAGCAGGGTGTAGACATAAACGACAAGCATATAGAAGTGATCGTAAGCAAGATGCTATCAAAGGCAAGGGTAATTACTGCAGGAGATACGAATTTGATGCCGGGCGGTCTGTATGCACTTTCTGAAATAAACAACGCGAATAAAAAGCGAAGGAAGAAGGAAAAGAAAGCGGCCACATCAAAGCGAGTGCTTCTCGGAATTACAAAGGCATCCCTTGAAACGGATTCATTCCTTTCAGCGGCATCTTTCCAAGAAACTACAAGGATGCTTACGGATGCCGCAACCAAGGGCAAGAAGGATAGGCTTAAAGGCCTTAAGGAAAAACGTTATCGTTGGAAAGCTCGTTCCTGCAGGCACAGGCATGAAGAGATACAAAAACATCGGCCTTGATTATGGAGTGAATGCAGTATTCATGGAAGCCTATGAAGAGCATAAGAGAAAGCTCGATGAAGAAAAGGAAAGCCTCTATTCTTTCGATGCAAATATAAAAATGGAAGATGAGGAAAGAAAAATATCGTTACGGAAGTGTAGATGAGGATGTGGGAGATAGAGATCGTAAAAAGAAGACAATATAGTGGTGGAAGATTAGATCTCATTACAGGATAGTAGTGTTTGACAGTAAAAATGTCAGATGTTATTATATACAGCGGTGCGCTAAGCCCAATGCGCACAGTTATTTGAAAAATCAGTACATTGGGGTAACTGATATGAGGCGGAAAGGAGAAGAAGATGCCTACAATCAATCAGCTGGTAAGAAAAGGAAGAACGAGCAGTAAAGCAAAATCGAATTCACCGGCGCTGCTAAAGAGTTTAAACACTATAAACAGGACTACAAGTGATGTAAAATCACCTCAAAAGCGCGGTGTTTGTACAGCTGTCAAAACCGTAACACCTAAGAAGCCTAATTCAGCGCTTAGAAAGGTAGCCAGGGTAAAGCTTACAAATGGAATTGAAGTAACTGCTTATATTCCGGGAATCGGACACAACTTACAAGAGCACAGTGTAGTACTTATACGTGGCGGCAAGGTAAAGGATCTGCCGGGTGTAAGATATCACATCGTAAGAGGAACTCTTGATACTGCGGGCGTAGATGACAGATCTCAAGCGACGTTCGAAGTATGGTGCGAAGTTACCTAAGAAGAAATAGGTCCGGTTTTACGTGCCGATAATATTGGTTACCCGAATGTATGAGGGTACATTATCAGCACCACTGCATGAAAATGTAGAGTACCGAATTTATGGAATATTCCATAAAAGTAATCCCTAAGGGGTGAAGAAGTTATATTGCTGGGGGCAGTTGCCCTTATGGCAAAGGAGGGAAGAGAAGTGCCAAGGAAAGGAAATGTACCGAAGCGTGAAGTATTACCTGATCCGGTGTATCAAAGCGTTGATGTTGCAAAGCTTATCAACGGAATAATGCTTGATGGTAAAAAAGGTGTTGCACAGTCTATAGTGTATACAGCTTTTGATTATGTTGCGGATAAAACAGGCAAGGATGCATTGGACGTGTTTAAAGACGCTATGAAGAACATAATGCCCGAGCTCGAAGTAAAGGCAAGGCGTGTAGGTGGCGCAAATTATCAGGTTCCTGTAGAGGTAAGACCTGAAAGAAAGAAAACCTTAGGAATAAGGTGGTTAGTAAAATATACAAGGTTAAGGGGCGAGAAGACAATGTCTGAAAGGCTTGCTAAGGAGATTATGGATGCTGCAAATAATTCAGGAGCATCTGTAAAGAAGAAGGATGACACTCACAAGATGGCAGAAGCAAACAAGGCGTTCGCTCATTTCCGTTGGTAGTTAGAAAATAGGAAAGGAGGAAGATATAGTGGGAAGAGGTTATTCACTTCAAAAGACAAGAAATATCGGAATAATGGCTCATATCGATGCAGGTAAGACTACTACTACAGAGCGTATTTTGTTCTATACCGGAAAGACTCACAAACTGGGTGAAACTCATGAAGGTGCTGCTACCATGGATTATATGGATCAGGAGCAGGAAAGAGGAATCACGATCACTTCTGCAGCTACCACTGCATTTTGGAAGGATACCAGGATAAACATAATAGATACTCCGGGTCACGTAGACTTTACCGTAGAGGTGGAAAGATCGCTTAGAGTACTTGACGGCGCAGTTACGGTGTTATGTGCTAAGGGCGGTGTAGAGCCACAGTCTCGAGACCGTGTGGAGACAGGCGGAAAAATACGGCGTACCTAGAATGGTATTCGTAAACAAGATGGATATCACGGGTGCGGACTATTACAATGTAGTATCTATGATAAAGGAAAGACTCAAGGCAAATGCCGTTCCAATCCAGCTTCCTATAGGTAAGGAAGGGGACTTCGTAGGAGTTATAGACCTGCTTACACAGAAGGCTCATATATATAAGGATGATCAGGGAAAACAAATTGATGTTACCGATATTCCTGAAGAGCTTAAAGAAGAAGCTGGAAAATGGCGTGAAAAGATGCTCGAATCCATCGCAGAAACTGATGAAGAGCTCATGCTCAAGTTCTTAGACGGCGAGCCGCTTACTTTAGATGAGATGAAGGGGGCTATAAGAAAGGCCACGATTGCAAATGAGATGATACCTGTTATGTGCGGTTCTGCATATAAGAACAAGGGTGTTCAGCTTTTATTGGATGCAGTGGTTGATTACATGCCTTCACCGCTTGATGTACCTGCAATAAAGGGTGTTGATCCGACTACAGGTGAAGAGATAGAAAAACCTGCAAGTGATGACGAACCGTTCTCGGCACTTGCATTTAAGATAATTACAGACCCTTATGTAGGTAAGCTTGCATTTTTCAGGGTTTATTCAGGAAAGTTGGATTCAGGATCCTACGCTCTCAATGCTACCAAGGGTAAGAAGGAGAGAATAGGGCGTATACTTCAGATGCATGCGGACAAACGTGAAGAGATAAGCACTGGTTTATTCCGGTGATATTGCAGCTGCAGTAGGTCTTAAGGATACTACGACGGGGGATACGCTCTGTGATGAAAAGCACGAGGTAATCCTAGAATCCATGGAATTCCCGGACCCTGTAATAGAGATAGCTATTGAGCCTAAGACAAAGGCAGGTCAGGACAAGATGGGTGTTGCGCTAGCAAAGCTTGCGGAAGAAGACCCTACGTTTAAGACCTACACAAACAGCGACACGGGACAGACCATAATAGCCGGCATGGGCGAGCTTCATTTGGAAATTATCGTAGACAGGCTCATGAGAGAATTTAACGTTGAGGCGAATGTCGGTAAGCCGCAGGTTTCATATAAGGAAACAATCACTGCAAGCTCTGATGTAGACCACAAGTATGCAAAGCAGAGCGGTGGTAGAGGTCAGTATGGTCACGTCAAGATCAAGATGTACCCTAGAGAACCGGGAGAAGGCTTTGAATTTAAGAGTACCATCGTCGGTGGTGCCATACCTAAGGAATATATACCTAAGGTTGAAGACGGTATCAAGGAGGCTATGCAGGTAGGGCCGCTTGCGGGATATCCTGTAGTGGACTTCGGTGTGGAGCTTTACGACGGTTCGTATCATGAAGTGGATTCATCCGAGATGGCGTTTAAGACCGCTGCAAGTATGGCATTTAGAGAGGCTGTAAAGCAGGCAAAACCGGTTTTACTAGAGCCTACGTTTAAGATAGAAGTGAATGTTCCGGAAGAATATATGGGTGATGTAATCGGAGACCTTAACTCAAGAAGAGGAAGGATAGAAGGTTCAGAGCTTAAGAACGGAATGTCCACTATAAGGGGATTTGTTCCGCTTGCTGAGATGTTCGGATACGCTACGGCACTTCGTTCAAAAACTCAGGGTAGAGGTATCTATGTTATGCAGTTTGATCATTTTGAAAAGCTGCCTGACAGTATGGTAGAAAATGTAGTAAGTAACAAAAATAAGGAGGAAAGAAGAGATGGCAAAGGAAAAATTTGAGAGACCAAAACCGCATATCAACATAGGAACGATAGGTCACGTAGACCACGGGAAAGACAACACTGACAGCGGCAATCACAAAGACGTTGCAGGAGAGGTATCAGCTGGGATCATCAGTATTTGATCAGATAGATAAGGCGCCTGAAGAGAAGGAAAGAGGAATCACAATAGCGACCTCACACGTAGAATACGAAACACCTAACAGGCACTATGCACACGTAGACTGCCCCGGGACACGCAGACTATGTAAAGAACATGATCACAGGAGCAGCGCAGATGGACGGAGCCATCTGGTAGTAGCGGCTACAGACGGACCCTATGCCACAGACAAGAGAGCATCCTGCTTTCAAGACAGGTAGGCGTACCGTACATTGTAGTGTTCCTAAATAAGTGCGACATGGTAGACGATGAAGAGTTACTGATCTAGTTGAAATGGAGCAAGAGAATTACTCGACCAGTACGACTTCCCGGGAGACGACACACCGATAATAAGAGGATCAGCACTTTTGGGCATTGAAGATCCAAGTGGCAAATGGGGAGATAAGATAGTAGAGCTGTTTGAAAAGATAGACGAATACATTCCTGAGCCTCGAAAGAGATAACGACAAGCCGTTCATAATGCCTCATAGAGTGATATCTTCTCAATCACAGGAAGAGGAACGGTAGTAACAGGAAGAGTAGAGAGAGGAACACTGAAGTAGGGAGCAGAGGTAGAGCTTATTGGTCTTACAGAAGAGAGAAGAAAGGTAGTAGTAACAGGAATAGAGATGTTCAGGAAGCTACCTGACAAGGCGGAGACAGGAGATAACATAGGAGCTCTACTAAGAGGTGTGCAAAGAGAAGAAATTAAGAGAGGTCAGGTATTGGCTGCAACAGGCACTCATCAACCCACATACTAAGTTTAAGGGAGAGGTATACGTGCTAAAGAAGGAAGAAGGCGGAAGACATACGCCGTTCTTTAACGGATATAGGCCACAGTTCTACTTCAGAACAACAGACGTAACAGGAGATCTAAAGTTACCTGAAGGTACGGAGATGTGCATGCCGGAAGATAACGTACAGATGGAAATAGAGCTGATCACACCGATAGCGATCGAAGAAGGATTAAGATTTGATGATAAGAGAAGGTGGAAGAAACGGTAGGTTCCGGAGTAGTAGCAAGTATTATCGAATAGGGCTTTACAGCTACGGTAAAATTTGTTATACTAAATTTGCAACAGACAATAATTTTTCATAGTTTTGATTGCAAAAACAGGAGGCGAAAGCCTCCTGTTTTGTTTGCGAGTAGATACATTGTAAAGGATTTGGAGCAAAGAAACAAAGATATAATATGATGAAATTTATCGAGAACAAGAGAACCGTGGATCATATTTTTGAAAAATTATTTGAATTAAGGCATAGGGCGAAAACCGCATGACTTTGATCGGATGAAAATATTTTTGAAATAACTGGTTAAGCGGAGTTTCAGTGTTGTATAATGTAACGTAGAGAGTTTAGTTTTCAGTGAATTTCTTGGCTAAACTATTTTATTTTTAGGAGCTGATTATGGATGATTTTTCACATTATAAAAAGATTCATTGTATAGGAATAGGTGGTGATTGGAAACGTCTGCGATAGCGGAGATTTTAATAGATAGGGGATACAATGTTAGCGGCTCTGATATGAGAGAGAGTGACAGCACGGATAAGCTTATATCGATGGGAGCTAAGGTAGCTCTGGGGCACATGGCCAAAAATGTGAAAGAAGACATAGACCTGGTTATATATACAGCGGCAATAGCGGATGATAACCGGAACTTCTAAAGGCAAAAGAGCCTTTGAATAAAACTGCTTACAAGGGCCGAAGCACTTGGGATGCTGATGAGTGAATATAACACCAGCATAGCGATTTCAGGTACGCACGGAAAACCACCACTACATCAATGGTTCTGATATTAAACAACGCAAAGAAAGACCCTACAATTTTGGTAGGCGGGAACTTAAGTGATATCAACGGTAATTTGAAGATAGGCAAGAGCGAGTACTTTGTCACGGAGGCATGCGAATATATGGATAGTTTTTTAAGTCTTCGCCCAAAGGTGGAGCTTATCTTAAATATCGACTCCGATCACCTCGATTACTTCGATGACATTGAACATATAGCAAAATCCTTTAGGGCATTTGCAGAACTCGTACCGAAGGACGGGCTCGTAATCGGATATGACGCAAATCCGTTCGTCAAGGCGGCGCTAAAAAACGTATCCAATGTGGTTACATTCGGGTTTAGCAGGGGCAGCGACTATGTGGTGAAGACACAGAATTCGGGACCATCAAGCGTCTGCCTTCATTTAAGATATGTAATGGAGAAAATGTAGTAGCCAACGTGAAACTTAAGATCCCCGGCGAACATAACATCCAAAACGCACTTGCGGCGGCAGCTTGCACGCATACATTGGGAGTGGACGGTAGCTATATAGAGAATACGTTAAACGAGTTTAGCGGAATAAACCGAAGATTTGACATAGTCGGGATGATAGGTGGTAGCGTGAAGCTTGTGGATGACTATGCGCACCATCCTACAGAGATTGAGGCTACTTTAGATGCCACAAAAGAAGATGAAACACACAGGCTGCTATGGTGTTTATTTCAGCCCCATACATACACGAGAACCAAGGCGCTTCTTCAGCGATTTTGCGCTGCACTTTCAAAGGCCGACATCATCGTAATGAATGAAATATATGCAGCACGTGAGATAAATATAAACAAATTGAGCGCAAAGTCCATAGTAGAGGACATAAAAAGATTTCCTGGAGAAGGAAGTTTATTTTTGAAGATATGGAAGATATGGCGGATTTGTGTATGAAAATTTGTAAAGATAAACGATTTAGTTATAAACCATGGGTGCAGGGGATATTTTCAAGGCGGGAGAGCTGCTTATGGAATATGACAGAGAATTATTTTAGTGGGTGGAGGTAAAGAGGCATGTACAGCAGAAAAGTGTGAACAATTAGTTGAGCAAGGAGTAACTATAGACGATGCAGATACAACATACATAGATGAAGAAAGCAGTATAGAAAGGGAGCGAGGGTAAGACCCAACACCATAATTGAAAAAGAGTAGGATTTCGGGAAGGGCAGTGATAGGTCCGAATTCACGAGTGGAAAATTCAAAGATAACAGGAGCTAGTATAGATAATTCCGTAGTACTCGAAAGTGAAGTTGCAGAAGGCACTAACGTAGTCGTTTGCCTGACTACAGGCCAGGCAGCAGTATCGGGGAAAATTGTGAGATAGGCGATTTTGTGAGATTAAAAATTCCAATATAGGAGAGGGTACCAAAACTTCTCATCTTGCGTATATCGGAGACAGTGATGTGGGTGAGAATGTCAACATAGGCTGTGGAGTCGTGTTTGTAAACTATGACGGCGTAAAAAAATATAGGAGCAGAATCATGGACGGAGCCTTTGTAGGGTGTAACGTAAATCTGGTTTCGCCCGTAGTAGTGGGCAACAGAGCATATATTGCAGCGGGCTCTACGGTGGTTAAAGACGTAAAAGAAGGAGCTTTATATGTGGAGCGCACAAAGGGCATGCAATCGAAGGTTTTTCGGATAAGAAGGGACTTAAGAACAATTTAAAGAGAAAAAGGGCAAAATTATGTCTTGCGAAGAATTTAAAGTATTTTCATGTAACGCTAATATGGATCTTTCAAAGGAAGTTGTAGCTTGTCTTGGTAAAACATTGGGCAAGGGCAGGATTACAAAGTTTAGCGACGGAGAGATCACAGGTGGGTTTTAGAAGAAGGAGTCAGAGGATGCGATTGCTTTGTGGTGCAGTCTACGAGCTTTCCTGTTAATTCTAATTTAATGGAACCTTTTGATAATGATAGACGCAATGAGAGGAGGCTTCAGCGGGAGAATAAACGCCGTTATACCATACTATGGTTATGCGAGGCAGGATAGAGAAAGGCAAGGGCCAGAGACCCGATTACAGCAAGCTCGTAGCAAACCTTATCACAGCAGCGGGAGCGGACAGAGTGGTCACCATGGACCTATGCTGCATCCCAAATACAGGGATTCTTCGATCTTCCCGCAGACCATCTTGAAGGGCTTCCCGTGCTTGCAAAACATTTTCTGAACAAGAAAATGGAAAATGTTGTAGTGGTTTCTCCCGATCACGGTAGCGTAAGAAGGACGAGGAACCTCAGCAAAGATTAATGCACCTATAGCGATTATAGATAAAACGAAGACCTGGAGCTAATAAATGCGAAGTTATGAATATAATAGGTGATGTTGCGGGGAAGGATTGCATATTGATAGATGACATGATAGATACCGCGGGTACCATAGTGAACGCAATAGATGCACTGAGGGAAAAAGGCTGCAAGAAGGTATATGTATGCGCTACGCATCCGGTGTTATCAGTGACTAGCTAGATAGACAGAGGCGCAGATATAGAAGAAATCGTAGTTTAAAACACCATAGAACTGCCGGAAGAAAAGATGCTCTGATAATTTAACGCAGCTCGTTGCCCGCTATTTGCAGAGGCTATAAGCAGGGTGCATAATAATGAATCTTTATGTGAACTTTTCGAATAAAAAATGAAGGTAATAATAGGACTCGGTAATCCCGGTAAGGATTATGAAAAAACACGCCATAATGTAGGCTTTATGGTGATAGATGAAATTGCAAACAAACTCGGTATTTCGGGCGGTAAAGAAAAGTTTGATTCGTTATTGCTCGAGGATTTTGTCGGGCGGAAAAGGTGGTACTTTGTAAGAGCCTCTTACGTTTATGAATGATAGTGGTAGGGCTGTAGGCGCATCATGGATTTTTATAGCTTAGATCCCGGTGATATCATAGTAATCTACGATGATGTAGACATTGATCTTGGAAAGCTGAGGATAAGAAAAAACGGAAGCGCAGGCACCCATAACGGAATGAAGTCCATCATCTATGAGCTTAAGAGCGATGATTTCAAGGGTAAGGCTAGCATCAATAGAAGAGAGATTAAAGCGTTTCAGTGCTTTGCATTTTTCAGGATGAAGTCCTCACTCATAGATGTGGTAAAAAGAGCTGCCGACGCAGCGCCTCGCAAATGGTGGATGATGATATAGATAAAGCAATGAATCAATTTAATATTGGATAGCGAAAAATATGAGCACCGCAGAACGTGATTGAAGTTATAGGGTGGAGGCGTCGGCTTCCGCTCGGTACATAAGTGAAAATATAAAGAATCAGGATAGGGTCTTTAATTGCAACTACTGCAGAAGATTGCATGCAGCTTGCTGCCGCGCTCGAGTATTTTAGCAAAAGAAACCATGGTACTGAGCAAAAGATTTGTTCTTCGGGTATGAGAGAGCAGGATAGGCAACAGGAGTAAGTTTTTAAGAGCTGTAAAAAGAATTGCTTTGCATAAGAAAGATGCTGGTAATAGCCACGGCCTTTTATGATAAATACCAAAGTGTCGTCGGTTGTAGTGCATAAAAGCGCCATGACATTAACCATGGAGCAGGACATTTCGAGAGAAGACGTTGAGGCTCGGTTTGCAGAGACTGGATAGAGGAGAAGACAAATGCAGCGAAGATGGAGAATGTGCTGCAAGAGGCGGTGATCATCGATGCTATGCGGGATGGCGAAAACGGTGTAAGGATAGAATTCTCTGAAGACTGTATAGGATGGCATCAGAAAAGTTGATATCAAGCTCAAAGTAGCGAAGGAAGTTCTTGGGAGCATAGATATTGAACCTGTAGGTTTTGCAAACGGCGATGAGGATTCTAAGATTGATAGTCATTGATATCGTGCCCGATGTCATTTTTATAGAACAACCTGATGTTAGGCAAAAAGCTGTTCACAGACGAGGAACAAAATTTCACTATATTAAAATCTTTGAGAGAAAGTAAACAATCTCGGAGATATTTTAGACCACATGAGCCTGTGGACATGAAGCGTGTGAACAAAGGTTGGGTATATGGCAGGAAATGTGATAAACCGAAAAATAAGGCGGTTTACTATATGAGCGCCTTTGATATTCCAAAGGGTTCGTTTTATCTGAAACACCTGCCGAAGTCGTCAGAAAATGCGGGAGTTATCAGAAATGTCATAGACAGCAAGGAACTTAGACCTTCATTGAGCGCCATGAAGATGAAGGGTTTTACCAGTGGGTAATGGCAAAGGATGAGTATTCAAAAGCCAGGCTGCAGGAGCATTTTCGGAATACTCGGTATTACTACGATATTTTTACGTTTGAAGAGCGGATGAGTTTAGGATTTGATAACGATGAGCTACTGTGTTTGTCACTGAAAATGGATATTTTCGGTGTAAGGGTATATAGAGCTAAGCGTAATACAAACGAAAGTATAGGTGAAAGGCTCAGCGGTTATCAAAATATTGAAGAGGGCGATTACCTGCATAGACAAAGGAATAGGTAGATATACCGGCACAAAACCACGCAAATTAAGCGGCAGGAGCTAGGGACTACATGCCTCGTTTATACGAAGGATGATAGTTATATGTGCCGGTTGAGAATGCGAACGTCTTATCTAAATACTCAGGTGCAAGCGATGCGGCTCGAAGCTAAGCAAGTTATTTACAAACAGATGGAGCGTTACCAAGAAGAAGGCGTGGTTATCGTTTTAGAGCTTGCAAAGAAGATACTGAAGATGAAGCCAAGCGTAAGGCTAAAAAAGGGTATGCTTTTTCACCGGATGATGAGGAGAGCAAGAAATTTGATGCGGATTTCAGTTACATTCCGACAGACGATCAGCTCAGAGCCATAGATGAGGTAAAGGCGGATATGGAAAAGCCCTTCGCCTATGGACAGATTGTTGTGTGGAGATGTAGGCTATGGTAAAACAGAGGTTGCCGCAAGGGCGATGTATAAGTGTATAGCTGCGGGTAAGCAGGTGGCATTCCTTGCTCCTACGACCATTCTTGTAAACCAGCATTATAAAACATTGGTGAAGAGATTTGAAAAAACGGCAGCGATAATAGGAGAATTATCGAGGTTTAGAACCGATGCGCAGCAGAAAAAAATCATAGAGGATGCGAAGGCGGGGAAGGTGGATATTTTAATAGGTACGTATAGGATGCTTTCTCAGGATATGTGATTTCAAGATTTAGGAGCTTCTTATCATAGATGAAGAACAGAGGTTTGGCGTTGTTCAGAAGGAAAAATTCGAAGGCTTCGCCAAATGTGGATGTACTTACGCTATGCCACTCTATACTTCACAATGCATGGCGATGGGCGATATCAGGAGCCAGGATTGGAGCTGATAACGCATCCGCTTGAGAGGATGCCTGTCAACACTTTTGTATATATAAAGAGTGATGAAGTTATGAGAGAGGCAATTGAAAGAGAAGTCGCAAGGAAGGGGCAGGTGTATGTGGTTTGCAGGCGAATTTCGCATATGCAGGATGTAAAGGAAAAGATTGAAAGGCTTGTAAAAGGCATCAGAGTGGATACCGTGAACGCAGATGAACGAAAAACTATATTGAGGATACTCTGTCTTCATTTATAGCGGGCGAGATAGATGTTTTGGTATGTACCAAGATAATAGAAACGGGCATAGACATTAAAAATGCGAACACTATTATTATTTTAGATGCCGACATGATGGGAATAGCCGAGCTATACCAGCTCAGAGGAAGAGTAGGAAGGGGCAACAGATCATCGTTTGCCTATCTTTTGCATAATGATTATAAAAAGCTTTCGGATGAACAAAAGAGCAGACTCACTGCGATAAAGGAGTTTGCGAAGTTCGGATCGTCGCTCACGCTCGCTATGAAGGATATGCAGATAAGGGGCGCTGGAGACATAATAGGCAAACAACAGCACGGACATATGATAAGCATTGGCTATGAAATGTATATAAAAGCTTGTAGAGGATGCGGTTAAAGCTTTTAAATGAGGGCGGGAGATTGAGATAGAGGATGAGAGTCGAGTGTGTGAGATGAGCCTTGATGTAGAGGCAGGACATATACTGATCGTACATTCATGACACTACAGTCCAAAGCTTATGATGATATATAGAAAGATAGCCGCATACAGACAGACAATGAGGAATTTCCAGACGTGACGAAGGAATATATAGGAGGATATGTCATGGTAGAAGTGCTGGAGCACGTGAGGAAGCTTACTTGGAGTGTCGTTTCAGCGAAAAACAGCGGCAGGGTGCATGCTCAAAAGGTGAGGAGCACGAGTCTGACTATGCTGTGGGAATATATAAGCGCAAAAAGTCTTCCAGCCGCATGGCTAGTCTGCGTCGCGGTGAGCGTAAAGACGTGCTTTAAGATCGGCGGATACAAGCATCCTATATTGAGGGTTTGTAGCTACACGCTTATATCAGTACAATGTTGATTTAAATGAAGAGCCCATGGGATGTGAGTCGAGAGGACAATATCAATGCAACACCGCTATAAATGCGGACCAATGGTAAGTTGAGGACGTCATTTGGTATGCTAAGACATTATCATTTTGGTCTCAGAAAATAGCAGGGTTGTATTAGGCAAATAATTGACATGAGTATGCAAATTCGTTGTTATACTAGCATGGTATGAAAGTTAACTACTGCAGAGGGGCATAGTACGGAAGGAGAAAAGATATGTTTAAAAGATGGGGTCGTGGGTATTGCACTGAGTATTATCTAGTGGCGGTGTTATTTACAGGATGGCGGCGTGAAGGCATCGGATGCAGGACGACTGCACAAAGGCATTACTGAGTAGAAAGGAAAGGTAGAGAAGGTTACAGACAAAGCGCTAATGGCGATGCGGTGGCAAAGGAAATCAGATCTAGGACAGATTACCAGTCACAAAGAAGTTAAGGGCGCTGCTAAAGACTAACTTCTCAGAGTAAACACAGACTATGCAGGAAAGAAAGAGACGGTAGAGTTTTGCAGGTGCGGTGCAGGGATATGCATTAACGTGGTTCCAGCCAGTTTATTAAAGGACTCTGAAAACGGTATGGTGAGATGAAGGGACAAAAGAAGACTATCATTGCAACCTTCCTAAATCTTATCATTCAAAGGGACCTACGCAAAAGGGGTTAGCTGCCTGGACGTAAAAGGCAGTAGGGTGGAAGAGACCTGTGAAAGCCCTAAAAACGATGCGGGCGTACCACGAGAGTATGTCAAAACAGGGCTAGAGATGTGGATGAGGCTTTAAGAGGGTGGTGGAAGAAGCAGGTTGGAAAAGGGCAAATGAAAGTCGTGCCCGGAAGAAATGTGAAATCAAATGCATGGTCAGGGAGGTACGCCAAGCGAGGTAGAGGTAAAGAAGTTGCCTGGAAGATGATGTTAAGGCGGCAGGAAGGCATAATCAAAGATAGAAACGAACAAGCTTCGTAAGCAGCAAAAACAATCTATGGCGCGATGCTTAAAGCAAAGAGGCATGGATGAGAGAGAGTCCTAGTAAGGAAGCCGCTACTCAGAGCGGAAAACGAAGTGAAGACTAAGATGGCGTATATGTCTTCGTTTCTTGTGAGGCTGGAAAAATTGAACCTAGTTCCGATGACATCAAGAAGAGGGTTGGAAGAATACAAGAGATGGGTTGGCGACGATAGAGGTCACATCAAGAGTACACTGGAAAGAACCTCGGAAGACACCGTAAGGGATGAGCTGCCAAAGAGGCTGTTAAGGCCCTCGTTTACAAGCACGCTAAGAAGGTAGGAGAGGAAGATGCCAACACCTAGAAAAACACGACAGAAGAAGGACAGGTTCAAAGAAAAGGGCGGAGTAAAGTAGGGCACTGACAGTTCAGCTGTTAGGCCAAACGTGGGACTGTGATAGCCAAGCTATGCTTTGCTTTAAAAGTTCAGTCTGGAGTTGTACAGCAATAGAAAAATTGCACGTGCTGAAGTCTTGCATGGGTCATGGGTTTGTGGGGAGTTTGCGGAAAGAAAACTGCAGCAGAGTTTGGAGCAAGGAGCTGGGAGGCTATTGAGTTTGGGTACGTGAAAATAGAAAAGATAGAAATGGCTTATGGACTGTTTAATAATTACGAACATTTACACTAAAAAGGCTATTGACAATAGGGTGAGGCAATAGATATAATGTTTAGGCATGCTGGAAAGCAGCATCCACGAGAGAAGACTGTGGGCTGCAGTCAGCTGGGAGGCACTGCGCTGCAAGCCAGGGGTCACGGTTCGAGACGCTGTGCGCCCACCATTGGTCCGGTGGTTCAGTTGCAGAATGTGCCGACTGTCACGCTGGAGGTCACGTCGGTTCGGAACCCGATCCGGATTCGCCATTTTCGCTGGCGTGGCGCAATGGTGACAGCGACTGCCAATCAGCAGGTTGTAAAGTTCGATTCCTCCGCCAGCTGCATCTGGAGGAGCTCCCAGGAGTTGGCCAAAGGGACGGACTGTAACTCGTCAGCTGCCCAGCTTTCGTGCTTTGAATCACCTCCACCAGTTTTTGCTTTAGGGATTGACGTTTGACAACGTTTTCAGCCAGTAGGCTAACCTCGATGTTGCGAAGTGAAGCTCAGGGTAGCATCGCCTGCCAAGGCGAGGGTCGCGAGTTCGGAGATCTCGTCGCATTCCATTGTGCGGATGTAGTTCAATGGGTAGAACTCCAGCGGCTACAGGTGGCGCAGAGTTCGATTCTCATCATCCGCTCCACTGTGCCCATGGCTCAGTAGGGATAGAGCAACGGCCTCTACGCCGTGCGTCCGGGGTTCGAGATCCTGTGGAGAACTCACCACATTGGGGTGTAGCCAGAGTGGGTGAGGCAACGGACTGACTCTGTGGTTCGTGAGTTCGTTCAGGGTCCTGCTACCCCAGCCACTGCGACCCATTGGCTCAGTCGGCAGAGCACTTGAGCTTTTCAATCATGCGTGTCGCGTTTCGAGATCGCGGATGGGTCGCATTTTCGAAAAAGGTGTCCGAGTGGTTTCAGGAGCTGGCCTTGAAAACTGTGCGATGGTCCAGAAAGGACGCGGTTCGAATCCCACCTCCGCCATTTGAAATAATGGGGAGAAAGTACTCAAAGCAGGCTTAAGGGACGGTTGCTAGCGTAGGCCTTGTTTAGCCGCATGGTTCGAGTCACTTCTCTCCGCCAATGTAGAAGGCCTGGCTCAGCTGGCAGAGCAATGGTCTCCAAACCATGTGTCGTGGGTTCAAGTCCTACTGCCCTGCGCCATTAACATCATCAGTGTAGCTGCAGTTTGCGCGCAACTGGTTTGGGACCAGTGGGTCGCGGTTCAGTCCTGCCACAGACCAGGTAAAGATCCTGCCAGGCAGGTCTATTACAAAGCATCAGATTATAGACTATTGTTTAGAGGTTTTACGCATTTCCCAATTTATATAGTGTATTTAGGAGTTGGAGATGCTATAGCTGAAATGCCGATTTCATCAGAGAAAGTATTATTAAAATGATACTTGTTTTCACCGATGACAACATGCCGTTTTAATGAGAAAATGTCGGCAGTCGTTAATTTACGTAGTAAAGATATATGAAGTTAAGGGAGGTTTCGTGTTATGAGTAAGCAGATCTAGTTGCGGCAATCGCAGAGGAAGACAGAGTTTACTTGGCATGGGATGCCAAAGCAACAATCAGTGATGCATTGTGGCACAGTGGAGAGGCTCTTATCAAGGGGAGAAAGTTCAGCTAATGGATTTGGTACTTTTGGAAGCTAGAGACAGAAAAGCTAGAAAAGGGTAGAAACCCAAGGATCCTGGTGAAGTTGGCCAGATTCACTGCACCAAAGGCACTCAGCTGGCGTCGGCAAGACCGACCCAGGGCATAGAGCCTGAAATAACATGGGTTTCAATGTTTAGAGATTTGCGGACAGGAAGGCTTTCCTTGCGGGGGAGATGTCCGTCATTGCATGAGAATAGGTGGGGTGTGAGATAGATAAATTCTTGAAAAGATTCAAGGATCTAGGATGCGAAGAACTCTCGGCTACAGAGAGGGCCTGTGAAAAGCAGAGGATATTGCTGAATGACAGGATAGCAGTGCCAGGAACCGAGGTGAATGTCGGTGATATCATAACGCAGTTTGCCGCCGGGCGAAACAGCGTATAAAGGGACATTTGATGTGGGTGAACATGTTAATCAGGCATCGAGTCTTGATGTTTATGAAGAGGTATAAACAGGCGCGAGCCGTAAGCGCCTTTGATGTATGCATATTATATAATGTCAGCGCCGATTTTTAAAGTATAAAAGTCGGCTTATGTGGTGCAGGTGAGACTCTTTAATTGATTGTTTATTAGAGTGGTATTATGGAATAAAT